>Ga0334882_1000035_pt1 | contig 247145 bp, 206 predicted proteins | sample GraSluR1_MG_5_FD_207226 | JGI IMG/M metagenome (GOLD analysis project Ga0334882, IMG submission 207226) | Sludge microbial communities from methane-producing bioreactor in Wageningen University, Netherlands - Granular Sludge_15_04-R1 | ecosystem: Engineered > Bioreactor > Anaerobic >...
TCTACCCATTCCGAACAGAGAAGTTAAACGCGTTTGTGCCGATGGTACTGCCAGACCAGGTGGGAGAGTAGGTAGCCGCCGCCCTTAAACGAACCCCTGACCCGCAAAGGTCAGGGGTTTTTTGTTTAAAGGCGCCGGCCAAAGTCGTTACCATAACGATCACCCACCCAAGCCATCCCTAAATGCAGTGAGGGCTTAGCCGGGGCAAGTCACGGCGGGCAATGAACGCTTGACCAAAAAAAGTCAGGGGGTTTTATCGTTTAAACCAATAATACCTAAAACAATGATCAATAGAATTCGTAATTACAACTTTGCATTCAAACCGACTCTTCTGACTTCTATGAAATCCTATACCAGGGAGAAGTTTATGAAGGATTTGATGGCCGGTATTATCGTAGGGATAGTAGCGTTGCCCCTGGCTATTGCATTTGGGATTGCATCGGGGGTAAGTCCGGAAAAAGGCCTGATTACGGCAATCATTGGGGGGGTTATTGTCTCGTTACTTGGAGGATCAACGGTTCAGATAGGAGGTCCTACAGGTGCTTTTATAATTATTGTATACGGGATTGTTCAGAACTACGGAGTAGAAGGATTGGCCATAGCCACTTTCCTTGCCGGCGTTTTGTTATTGTTGATGGGGTTTTTTAAGCTTGGCAGTGTCATAAAATTTATTCCTTATCCCATTATAGTAGGCTTTACAAGTGGTATTGCACTGACCATTTTTTCTACGCAGATCAAGGATTTGTTGGGATTGCAGATAGAAAACGTTCCCGCAAATTTTATTTCTAAATGGGGTGCCTATGTAACTAACATAAATTCAATATCCTTTACATCGCTGATCGTTGGCCTGGCAAGTATTGTGATAATTGTTTATACCCCGCGTCTGACCAATAAAATCCCGGGATCTCTGATCGCCATAGTCCTGATGACTCTACTGGTATACCTGTACCGGCGTTTTACCGGGGATACTTCCATTGAAACGATTGGTGACCGTTTCACAATAGAGGTCTCTTTGCCTCAGCCGACAGGCCTTTCGATAACCTTCACGACCATAACCGAACTTATTTCGCCGGCTTTTACCATTGCCGTACTGGGAGCTATAGAATCCCTGTTGTCTGCAGCAGTGGCCGATGGAGTAACAGGGAAAAGGCATGATTCCAATACCGAGTTGATAGCCCAGGGAGCAGCGAATATAGTAGTACCTTTATTCGGAGGCATCCCAGTTACGGGAGCTATTGCGCGGACCATGACTAATATTAAAAACGGCGGGCAAACCCCCGTTGCCGGCATTATTCATGCCGTGGTCCTTTTGCTCATCCTGTTGTTCCTGGGGCCGCTAACAATACACATACCCATGGCCTGCCTGGCCGGAGTGTTAATTATTGTGGCTTATAATATGAGTGAATGGAGAACATTCCGCGCTTTGCTAAAAAACCCAAAGAGTGATGTGGCTGTATTGCTGACCACTTTCCTGCTGACCGTATTCTTTGACTTGACCGTTGCCATTGAACTGGGTTTACTGCTGGCCATGTTCCTGTTCATGAGGCGTGTAATAGAAACCTCCAGTGTTTCTGTACTTAGAGATACCGTAGACCTGAGTCACGAAAGCGATGTACATGATAAAGATGAAGTACTTATACTTCCTGAGAGGGTAGAAGTGTACGAGATAGACGGGCCGTTCTTCTTTGGTATTGCCAGCAAGTTTGATGAAAGCATGAGACAGATGCGCGATAAGCCAAAAGTTCGGATCATACGAATGAGAAAGGTGCCGTTTATGGATTCAACCGGTCTGCATAACCTGCAAAGCTTTTTCAGAATGTCAAAAAAAGAAGGCATACAAATTGTCCTGTCGGGAGTGAATGATAATGTCCATAATGTATTGGACAAGAGTGGATTTTCAGATAAAATAGGCCACGAAAATATTTACAGTCATATCAGTTTCGCAGTAGAGAGAGCAGAAGAACTGGTGCAAAGCCCGTCCAAATCTGCAGACACGGGTGCCCCGCAGACTTGATCTTTCCCTTCAGGGGGGTGTACGCGGCACTCATTCTGCGCCAAACGTTTTTGATGCACCGCTTTGAATGCCAGCTGCTTAGTGTCGCTGCACCACAAGGTAAGGGAAGCCTCGGCGTACCCAAAAAGCTTCCCGATCTTGTGGTGCAGTGACACGTATTCTTAATCTGTGCGGAATAATTAACAAATGTGTTGCCTGATGTACAATATTTAATATCTTTGCATGACTTAAAACCATCAGTTTCAGATGCGCACTCTACTTAATTTATTCTGGCTCAACGGGATTGTCTTATGCGTAGGTGTATTGCCTTTATACTACCTTAAGAACAAGCGGGGTTTATTCCAGTACCCCATGTGCTGTATCTGTAAGTTACGATTATAGTGAGCAGTAGCGGCATAACTACCCATACTTAGCTTTATAATCCTTTTGATTGCTGGCAGATACCTGCAAGAAAAATCTTATAACTTATACATAAATTCCTTTTATGCACTTTTTATTTACTGTACTTACTTGTGTTGCCATAGTGGCCGATTCTCTAAGTTACAAAGAATCGGGCGCGGCTATAGAAGCATATCGGCAATCTATTGAACAGGGGGGCAAACAGACGGTTCTGCTGCTGGACCGCTGGGGTCATCCCGATTCACTGCGTGCGCAATTGTATGATTTATATCAGAACCAAAATCTGGAAGGGGCCATATTGATTGGCAACGTGCCCATAGCCATGGTGCGCGATGCGCAGCACCTGACCTCGGCCTTTAAGATGGACCAGACCAGAGACTGGAAAGAATCTTCGGTGGCTTCTGACAGGTTCTATGATGATTTTGATTTGCGGTTCGATTACATCAAAGCGGATGAGGACAAGCCGAATTATCATTATTATACGCTCAGGGCCGATTCACCCCACACGATTTCCTGCGATATATATTCTTCACGTATTGTGGTCCCCGATATACCCGGAGCCGACCGTCATGCCTTGTTGACGGCCTACCTGCAAAAAGTGGTGCGGCTGAGGGAACAAAATGAAGTCGTCGACCATGTGCTATTGTTTGCCGGGAACGGGTACAATTCGGATTCCATGCGGGCCCGTATGGACGAAGCCTGGACACTGCGGCAGCAATTTGCCGGGTTTGGCACGATCCCCGGTTACCGTTTTGATTTCATCAATTACGATTTCGATGAAGTGGTAAGGCCCCGATTTATGGCAGCCATGTCTGATCCTGATCTGGATGTGGCCATTCTGCACCACCACGGATCGGAAGATGCCCAATACCTTGGGGCTTCTAAGGTAAACGGCATTCAATCTGCTTTTGACTATCTGAAGAGTTTTCTGCGTGGCCGGTTGCGCCGTTCCAAAGACACAACAGCCACCAAAGCGGAATACATAGCTGAATACGGCATTACCGACAGTTGGTTCCAGGGTGCGTTTGACCCTGAAATCACCCGGCAGGATTCAGCCTACTCGGCAAGCATGGACCTGAGTGTGGAAGATATGGCGGTCTATACACCACAGGCCAAATTCGTCATGTTTGACGCCTGCTACAACGGTTCGTTCTATTACCACGACTATATTGGCGGACGCTATCTGTTCCAGGAAGGGAATACGGTAGTAGCCCGCGGCAATACGGTGAACAGCCTGCAGGATATCTGGCCTGACGAAATGATTGGGCTGCTGCAGGGAGGTGTCTGCGTGGGCAACTGGGCTAAAATGAATATGACCCTGGAACTGCATTTGCTGGGCGATGCCACCTATGCGTTCGCCAATACCAGCGGCACACCCTGCCTGGATAAGGACATCCGGCAGCAGGCAGAGAATCCGGTTTTCTGGCGCCGGCAGTTGTCTATTGCCACAGGGGACTTTAAAGCCCTGGCTTTAAGAATGCTGTATCGAAACAATGCCATTTCTTCTGCCGAATTGCTGGCCATTCAGCAGTCCGATCCCAGCCCGATGGTGCGGCTGGAGGCTTTTACTTTAAACAAGAAAATTGCCGATGCTTGCCTGAAACCTGCTGTATTGGCCGCCCTGCACGATGACTACGAATTGTTGCAACGTATGGGAGCGCTCACAGTCAATCTGCTGGGCGATGAAGACCTGCTGGAGCCGGTAATGGAGATATATTTTGATCCTACGACTACTGTGCGGGTGAACTTTCACCTGCGCGAAGCATTTGAACAGGTACCATATGCTACTTTTGAAGCAGCTGCGATGGCTTACCGGGCAAAAAATCCGCTTTGGCCAACCGGGGAAAGCTTCAATGCTCTGCTCAAGAGCATGCAATATTCCCAGGATTCGCGTGATGAGAACCTGGCCGTAATAGCCAACCCAGACGCTACGGATAAAGAACTGCGCTGGGCCATTCCTGCACAACGCAACAAGCAGAACGTGCAAATGGTAGATGCGCTGCTTTCCTTCCTGCGCGACACCTCGCGCAAACAGGAACAACGTGTTACAACAGCCGAAACGCTGGGATGGTATATGTTCTCTTTCCGCAAAGCCGACATTGTGGCCGCTTGCCGGGAAATCTACGCCACAGAACAGGATCCGGCGGTGAAGAACGAACTGGCTAAAACCATTGGCCGGCTGACCGGAAAAGCATTGGAAGTGACGCCAATGCCCGTCCGTAGAAGTTTTGCCATTGTGGTAGACAATGCTACGTACCAGGCCTGCAAGGCAGCGATCGAAGCGTACCGCCAGGCTGTTGAAAATGACGGACTTACCGGGTATGTACTGGCAGGGGACTGGCAGACACCGGAGCAGGTGAAGGCGCAGCTGGCGAAATATTACCGGCAAAAAGCGCTGGAAGGGGCGGTCTTTGTAGGGCAGATTCCCATTCCCATGGTGCGGAGGGCGCAACACATGACCTCGGCTTTCAAGATGGACCAGACCATGCCGTGGCGCGAATCGTCGGTGCCCTCTGACCGCTTTTATGACGATTTTGACTTACAGTTTGATTTCCTGAAGCAGGACAGCCTGCAGCCGTTGTTCTTTTATTACAACCTAAGCGGTCGCGGTCCGCAGGAAATAACCTGCGATATTTATACCGGGCGCATCAAACCCTCGCTGCCCGGTGAAGAGGGATACGCCCAGATACGCCATTACCTGCAAAAGGTGGTAGCTGAAAAGGCACAAGCCAACAAGGCAGATTGTGTGGTGTCGTACACGGGAGAAGGATCCTTTTCAAATTCCCTGTCTGCCTGGAAAGACGAACAGGTTACCCTGAATGAACAGTTCCCTAAAGCGTTCCGTACGGCAGAAACCGCCAAGCTGTATATGTTCTACATGTACCCTGAAACCATTAAAGACGTGCTGACCAGCGAACTGCAGCGCAAAGAGGTGGACCTGTTCCTGTTCCATGAACACGGGGTTCCCGAGCGCCAGTACATCACGGGCAATCCGCCTGCCACACATGAAGAAGCTTATTTTACCGATGGACAGAGGTCACTGCGCTCACTGATGGCGCAACAGGTGCGCTACCGCAGGTTTGCAGAAGGTTCCTCCGAAATGACCGACTACATGCGCCGGATCGAAAAGGAATACGGATTAGATTCCACCTGGACGGCTACGTATTTCGATCCCGCCATACGGGTGCAGGATTCACTGTATGACGCTGCGCAAGGGATTATGCTGGACGATATTACCGCCATCAGGCCGCAGGCCCGGATGGTGATATTTGATGCCTGTTACAACGCCGATTTCCGTGAAGACGACTGCATCGCCACCCGCTATATCCTGACAAAAGGGAGCGGCACGATTGCCTGCTTTGGCAATTCGGTGAACGTACTGCAGGACAAATCTTCCTCGGATCTTATGGGACTGTTGGCCGTGGGTTGCCGGATAGGGGAGTGGGCAAGGCATGTGAACATCCTTGAATCCCACATCATAGGAGACCCGACCTTCCGCTTTGCCGGAGAAGACAGTCCGGATATTGATTTTTACGCATCGGATCCTGTCTACTGGCTGAACAAACTGCAGACGGCCCCCGAATTTGACGTGAAGGGACTTGCCCTCTACAAACTGCATGAACTGTCATATCCCGGCATGCCCGAATTATTGTACAGTACCTTCTGCCAAAGCCCTTCGTATATGCTGCGCCTTCAGTGCATGCACCTGCTGGCCCATTATGATTCACCGCTGTATGTCCGGCTACTGATTAAGGGCAGTACAGACCCGTATGAATTCATTCGTCGCAAATCCATTTACTACATGGGAAAAGTGGGGCTGGACGAATTCATTCCCTATGTGGTGAAGACCTATATGGATGACGATCAGTCTGTCCGGGTGCTTCATAACGTCTCGTTCGTGGCGGGTCATTTTGATACCGGGCTGCTGCGCCAGGAATTTGCCAAAGCCATAGACAAGGCCGTTTACCTGCACGACAAGCAAGCTTATCTGGAACAGGTGAACAAAATGATAGAAAGTGGGGAAAGCATGAAACAATCCTGCTGGAAAGAGATAGAGAATTACCTGGATCTCAGGGCGGCAAAGTCGTGGTATCCCAATTCGTTACGCAACAATCCGTATCCCCAGCTGGTGGATGCGCTGCTGAAGGCTTTGCGTGATACGCAAACCAACCCGGGATTCCGTGTACAACTTGCCGAAATTTTAGGCTGGTACGTGAGGGCTCCCCGCCGGGCAGACATAGTGCAGGCTTGCCATGAATTGCTGGCAGAAAGCACCACCACCGATCCGGCACTGCGCGATGAACTGCAGAAAACCATTTACCGTTTAACCGCTTATATGAAGTAGTATGAAAAAAATCGTATTGGCCATTTTTCTGCTGGCCCTTAGTTTGACAGCTGGAACCGCCCGGAATAACCGTCCGGTCAGCTCGTTCGCCATTATCATAGACCATGCTTCGTATAACGCATGTAAGGCAGAAGTAGATGCCTACAAAGCCATACTGGACGCAGAAGGATTGCCTACCATTATAGTGGCTGGCAACTGGCAGACACCGGACCAGGTAAAAGCCCGGATCCTGAAGTTATACAACAGCAAGCCGAGGCTGGAAGGAATAGTGCTGGTAGGAGAAATTCCAGTGGCCCGCGTGTTGGGAGCCCAGCATTTCACAACAGCCTTCAAGATGAACCAGAACCGCTTTCCCTGGAACGAGTGTTCCGTTCCCTCGGACCGGTTCTACGATTGCTTTGATTTGAAATTCAAATACATAAAACAAGATAGTTTAGAGCCTTCGTGGCATTACTACTGGCTCTCGGAGGAAGGAACGCAGCGACTGCAGCCAACCATTTACTCGGCACGGATGAAAGTGCCCAATGACTTATGCGGCGGCGACAATGCGCAGCGGTTCGAACTGCTTCGGGGCTATCTGCAGAAGGTTGTGGCAGCCCATAAGGAAACGAACCCCTTTGACCGACTGGTGCATTTTTCCGGTCACGGGTACAATTCAGATTGTTTAACGGCATGGCGCCAGTATGCGCTGGTGTTTGGCGAATACTTCCCGCAGGCATTTGCCTCTGCCTCAGGGAATACGTTCCTTAATTTCCAGCAGGATCCGGTCATCAAGTACTTGCTTTATGACCAGATTCAGCGGCCGGGAACAGATCTTCTCGCATTTTATGAACACGGGGCCCCGGACACACAATACATCAACGGGGATTACCCCGCGCATAATTTCAAAGAACATATTGGCTGGCTCAAGCACCTGTTGCGCGTGCAGTACAAACGATACATAAAGCCCGAAGACCAGCAGGAATTCATAAAGATGAACTGCGACATGTACCACTTGGATCCGGCCATGTTCCATCCCGATACGCTGGCAACCTATGCCATGAAGGATTCCACCGATGCGGCAGACAGGAACATAGTGCTGGCAGACCTGAACAAACTCAAACCCGGAGCCAGGGTGGTCATGTTCAACGCCTGCTACAACGGTTCGTTCCATGAAGAGGGTTATGTGGCGGGCTCCTACCTATTTGTGCCCGGAAGCCTGACGGTTACCGCCCAGGGCAACACGGTGAATGTGCTGCAGGACAAAGTTGCAGATCAGCTCATTGGCTATATAGGCATGGGCATCCGCCTGGGATTTTGGCAGAAGGAAGTGATAACGCTGGAATCGCACATGCTGGGCGACCCCACCTTCCGCTTTACAGCCTGCGAGAAAGCAGATGAATGGAACCGAGCCCTGGCTGCCGGCGCCCCTGAAGGTTACTGGCGGGGGTACCTGCAGGCCCCGGAACCCATGCAACGGGCCATGGCGCTCAAGCAATTGACGGGGATGGGATGCATGACCTCAGCCGGGTTGGAAGATATTTTCGTCCACGATCCCTCCTTCATTGTCAGGATGCAGGCACTTTTACTGTCGTCATCATTTGCAGACGAACACACCAAGGCTATCATTATGCGCGGTTTCAGTGATCCATATGAAAACATACGCCGCCAGGCATGCCATATGGCAGGTAAAATGGGCTGCAACGATTTCATTAAACCGTTGAAATCACTGCAGGCCGGGGCTTATGAAACGCAACGCGTGCAGTATGCGGCCCAAACAGCACTGAAGGTCTTTGACCCGGCCCTGGTGGGTGGTGGTGCCGAACTGGCTAACCCCATCCTGGATGAAGCCGGAATTCGTTACCTGCGCAACAATCCGCAGCATTTCAGGATTCCGGAGCTTCTCGGTTTTCTGGCCGATGCTGCGCAACCGGCCGATTTGCGCGTTGTCATGGCCGAGGCGCTGGGCTGGTTCAATAACTCGGCACAAAGAATGCAGATAGCCGCAGTGCTGGAGGAACAACTCAGGCAGAAAGGGCTGCCCGAAGCGCTGCGGACAGAAATGGTAAAAACCGTCAAACGGCTGAAAAACAATTAATCATCAACATATATTATATTTACTAACTAACATAAAGCACAAAGCAAGAGTAATGAAAAAACTTAAGATGTGGCTTCCTTTCGTAACGCTGCTTTTCATGCTGGCCGGCACGCTCACACTGCAGGCACAGAGAAAACAGGGCGTAACCCTGGAAGGGTATGTCTACGAAATGGACGATGACCAAAATCTTCCTGTGCCGTATGCCTCGGTGAGCATTGCTTCGTTAAGCATAGCGGTGACCACCGATGAGAACGGGCACTATGTGATCGACAACCTCCCGTCACGTAAGCTGCAGGTCACAGCCAAGTTCCTGGGCCTGGAAGAACAGACCCTGGAGGTTGACCTCTCCAAACAGCAGGTACTTGATTTCGTCCTGCTGGTATCGAACTTCCGGCTGGAAGAAATTGTTGTAACCGCCGAATCCAACAAGACGGGGGCCGCTACAGCATCCAAAATCAACAAAACCGCGATGGAACACATGCAGCTGACCTCGCTGGCCGATGTCATGTCGTTATTACCCGGTGCTGCTACCGTGAAATCCGACCTTACCTCTGTCACAACAGCATCAATCCGAGGGGGCAGCAGCCTTGGGACTGCCATCCTGATGGACGGGGCGCCCATATCGAATAACGCCAACATGCAGATTTTGTCTTCGGCCATTGGCGGTTCAACGCCCAGCACCTCGGGAACTACTCCCTCTATAGGGGTGGACCTGCGTACCATCACTACAGACAACATTGAATCCATTGAGGTTATCCGCGGGGTGCCTTCCGTTGAGTACGGGGACATCACGGCAGGAGCCATCATTGTGAATTCAAAAACGGGCCGCCAGCCACTGACTATAAAGTTCAATACCAACCCCAACCTGTACCAGGGAACCGTCACCCACGGGGTGAACCTGGGTAAAAATGCGGGGAGTTTAAACTACAGCGGTGATTATTCCTACAGCGTGTCCGATCCTAGGGAAGGGTATGACTACTACCGCCGTGTTACTGCCCGCATAGGGTATTCCAATACCATTGGCAAATGGTACACCAACACGTCGATCAGCTTCCTTTCGGCTCTGGACAAAGGAGAACCCAATCCCGACGATGATCAGGACGTGACCATACAGCGTCAGAACGACCTGGGTATCCGCGCCAACACCAAGGGGACCTTCACTTTCAATCGCAACTTCTTCAAGAGCTTGGAATACAATGTGCAGTTTGCTTACACAGACCGCGACAGCTACTTCTATGACGAGGCCACCAACGCAACGGTAGCCTATTCGTTGTCCAAGCACGACGGTGCTGTTCTTTCAAGCATCCAGGGCAACAAAATATACGACGTGAACGGAAAGTTGGTGACCAGCGTACCCGCAGGGGAAGAATCCTTTATTGCCTGGACCCTGCCTTCACAGTACCAGTACGATTATACCGTAGATGGCCGTGAAATCAACACCTTTGCCAAGGTGAAAGCCAATTTCGCCAGTGACATTGGTGCCACGCACCACCGCATGGTGATAGGGGCCGATTTCAAGAGCGACGGCAATGTTGGGGAAGGGAAAATCTTTGATCCGCTCAACCCGCCGTACCGTTCTGTATCCTATTCCGACGCCACCCAGCGCGAACGTTCCTATAAGGACATCCCGTTCGTGAACCAGTTCGGGCTGTATGCCGAAGAAAATTTTGACTGGGAATTTGCCAACCGGCACCTGCAAATCTCGGCCGGTATCCGTTACGACCACGTGCTGAATTTTGGCGGTGGTTTTTCGCCCCGCGTGAATGCATCCTTTGATGTTCTGCCTCAGGTTCTTACGCTGAATGCAGCCTTCGGGATTACACGCAAAGCGCCAACCCTGGCATACCTTTATCCGGATAAAGCATACTTTGACTTGCTTAACTTTGACAACTCTACCTCTTCATATGGAACCGATGCACAGCACTTCCAGGTCATTACTACGCGTATCTTCGATACCGTGAACGACGAACTGGATATGGCCAAAACGCAAAAGGTCGAATTAGGCCTGAGCGGGAAGATAGGACAGGTGACATATTCTATAGTCGCTTACAAGGAAGCCTGCGACAACGGATACACCTTCAGTAAAGCCGTTAATACTTTTAAAAGCGTTCCTCTGACAGTATATCCTGCCATGAAGAAAGCAGATTATCCTACAGACGGATCATTACCGACCCTTAAAGAGCCGACCCACCACCCATACCTGATCAACTATTCACAGCCCTTAAATACAGGCGTGCACCATCAGAAAGGGATTGAATTTGACGTCAACTTCGGCCGTATTGATGCCATCCGCACCTCGTTCATCCTGAACGGTGCCTGGTACAAATCTGAAAGTTACCGCAATGGCTATTCTTTCTGGAACAAAATCAAAGCTACTGCATATGACCAATATCCGCACATGGGGGTATTTGAAGGTGATTTGAGCGGCACTTCACATTATAGAAACTTCTCTACCAACCTGATTATTACCCACAACATCCCACAACTGGGGTTCGTTGTCTCTTTGACAGCCAATATGGTCTGGGGTGAAAAATCATGGACTACGTATAGCAACGATACCATTCCCATAGCGTATATTTCGCGTCTGGACGGCAAAATGTATGATTTTGACCCTGCCTGGTTTGACGATGAAGCAAAGGCTGCTGAATTTGCCGGGATAGATCGCAGGAATGATGTGAGTGACATGCGTATGCTGATAGAACCTGCGCTGCCCCCGCTCATTTGCTTCAATTTTAACGTAACAAAGCAGTTTGGCAACTATTTGGATGTTTCGTTCTATGCACAGAATATGTTCCGCAGCACGCCTTTGTATGAAAGTAAGATTCATCCCGGTTCATATAAGAGAAGGAATGCGAACGTCTTCTTCTTCGGTTTGCAGTTAACGGCAAAAATTAAATAAAGGGAGACTACGATATGAAAAAGATATTTTTATTAAGCGCGATTGTATGCCTTTTCTCTTGTCTAATCACATCCTGTATTAAAATGATGCAGGAAGCCAATGAAACCGAGAAAGTTCATATGATAACGGTTTCGTATAAAGTAAATGCTGTGACAGGTTTTGTACCTTATAGCGGAGAAGCGGAACCCGATCCATCGTTCCAGACCAAAGGCCTGGAAGTGAATTTCATCAATTACCAGGAAGGTTCGTCCTTCAAGAGTGTAGTGGGCGACAACAACATAGTCACCTGCTCCCTCACCCCCGGGGTATATGCAATAAATGTGGCGGGAAGTGTCACCAATCCCAAGGGGACGTACAGGCTGAACGGCTCGTCACTGAATGTGCCTTTTACCAAGGATATTACCCCACAGGATGTGGTTTCCAATCCGGAATATACCATCAACATCCGTCCGGCCAAGGTAGGATCGGTGCTGTTCAGCGAGATCTACTATTGCGGGGTCGCCCCGTACTATTTCCGCGACCAGACCTACACCATTTATAACAATGGACAAGACGTGTTCTACCTGGATGGTCTGTGCTTTGCACAGCTGCACCCGAACATTGCCACCACCAACCTGCCCTCATGGCCAGAAGACGATGGTCGTGAAAACTTTGTTTACGGACTTGTAGTCTGGCAATTCCCCGGCACCGGAACGGAATATCCACTCCAACCGGGAGAGGCAGTAGTCTTAGCCCAGGAGGCAATCAACCATACAGTCAACAATCCGGCTTCGTTCGACAATTCTATGAGCGATTGGGAGTGCTGGTCCGGGAATGCCCTGCGTGGGAACCCCGATTGTCCCGACATGCCGTATATCTTCTGGTGGTCACCCAACAAGATGCAGTGGCTGACCTCGGTATTTGGTGCAGCGTTCTGTTTATTTCGCATAGATGATGCCGTAGTGAACAAATCTTACTGGGAACAGCCGGGACACTGGCAAAGAGTGGTGGGACCCTCTTCTACACGGTATGCCAAGATTCCGGCAGACGCCGTACTGGATGGGGTTGAACTCCTTACATCTATGAGTGCGCTCAATATGAAACGCATACCAGGTTTTGTAGACGCCGGAGGCACTTCAGTTGAAACTACCTATATCGGCAAATCGGTTTCACGCAAGGTTATTGGCAAACGTGCCGACGGTACGCCTATTTATCAGGACACCAACAATTCGACCAACGACTTTCAGGTAAACGACACGCCGGCTATCCGTCGCGACAGCCAGAAGATACCCACTTGGAGCCGTGCCAATGCACTCTAACCTTTAAATGATTACTGATATGAGAAAAAATATGATCAAATGGATAGGATGTCTGGTACTCCTGATGAGTAGCTGTTTTGCAGCCAAGGCTCAAACCCCGGTTACACCGGCTTCGGTAGATCGTCTTAAAATGGAAAGCCTGTGGCTCAGACATACCAATAATGTAGCCGGGGCCATTCTGGATAATCCCTGGCACTATGCACTTACCGATTTTGAATACTTGATTGAAAAGGGAGAATTCAAACGGGTACAAAGCGGGAACGACAACAATGCGTTCCGGTTCAATACAGAAGGTGGCGGTATTTATGAAGCACTCGGAGGTGGCTATGCCTGGGGTGAATTCCATTACGACCGCTCTGTGCTGCGTGGCGCCAAATACAACGCTTCTCTAGCCGATCCGTTGCGCGGCATGCCCTATATTATTGCCGATTCCAACCCCAGTAAATGGATCAACCAGAACTATGCCATGCAGGTGAAGTTGGCTACGCCCCTTATATGGGACCAGCTAATCCTGGGTGTGGGAGCCACCTATGAAAATGGCATTGCTGCCAAGCAGGTAGACCCCCGTCCCAAAGTACTGCTATCGGAACTAAGTGTGAATCCCGCCGTTGTCTGGACTAAAGGCAGGCATGCTGTAGGAGCTGACTTTGTTTATCTCTCGCACCGAGAAGACGGGACCGCTTCCAACTCCAACTACCGTGTACCCCAGATGGGTTGGGAAATGCTGTTCCCCGGATATTTCATGGAAGGGGAAATCAGCAGCTTCGGAAGTATTACAGGATTGCGCAACTTCAACGCCAACGCGCTCGGCGGCGGTTTGCAATATGGCTATGTAGGTCCAAAGTTCAAAATAATAGCCGGTGGAAAATACCGTCAGACAACAGAAAATGCAACCAATTCCTATACGACACCTAAACGGATCGGGACCACCAACAAGAAAGAGTGGACGGCCACTGCAGGGGTACAGTTCCTTTTTAACGACCGAAATTCGTTGTTTGCAGATTATAAGTATTATAACCGCAGCATTGACGGGATTGAGTACATCCAAATTTATAATCCTGAATATGAATCCCAGGAATGGATCGTATACGGAAAGTACATTAAATCCAACTATTCAACGATGAACCACAATTTCGGGCTGGATTACATGATCTCGAAAGAAGGTCGCAGTGATTTCTCCTGGAAGTTCGGAGTCAACGCTTTGGCAGAAAAGCTGTCAGACATTTACTACCTGCCCGAAAGCACGCAGGAGGTGAATAATTTGCTGGTGAAGGCTTACGTGAAAAAGAACTTTGCTTTCGGCAAAGGCAGCAGCCTGCTGATTATGTTGGAAGGGTTCCTGAACAAGAATACCAACGCGGAACACAATTACGGCGGATACTATGAAAACAACATAGCATACACCCAGTTTGCCCTGTTGGATTTCTACTACCTGAGCAGCTCCTATAACGGTTTCACGCTGGATGCCAACTATACGATATCCAACATAGATCGCAAACGAAAGACCGGTCTGTACGTTGGGGCATCGTTCAACTACGTGAATCCCACTTCATACAAAGATTATTTCGACAAACGGAGTACCTTGGTAGTGAAGGTAGGTGTGGCGTTCTAAACGGAATGCCCATATCAAAAGAGACTGACCAATTGTCTTTTGGTCAGTCTCTTTTTCTGCCTCCTGCGCCACGACCAGGTCGCTGCGCCCCCGCCAGGAAGGAGTTTCCACCTGTTATTATCAAAAATCAACTAATAAATACTAGGAATAAGAACACCCCGGGACAACTATTTTCAGGAATAAACCCTTCAGCCAATCAACTAAAACCAGGTATAATCTATTTTGCCAGAAAGATTTGCCTTGAACCACAGGTCGTGTTACTCCTTGCGTGCGGTCGCTGATACCACAAGGTAAGGGAAGCCTCGGCGTACCCAAAAAGCTTCCCGATCTTGTGGTATCAGCGACCGCAGCAGACAGCAGAAGCCTCGGCGTACCAAAAAAGCTCTCCGTTCCAGGTATTGGCAGCGACTGCAGCAGGCCGCAAAGCATGGTCTGCAGCAGACAGTAAAAGAACGGAGAACCCCGGTGTACCCGGAAAGCTCCCCGTTCTTTATGTAGCGATACTAAAAGCAGCTCTGTTGTTCAGAGCGCAGTACTTATTTTATTACGCCCAGTTCTTTGCCAACTTTGGTGAAGGCGGCAATGCATTTGTCCAGGTGCGCACGCTTGTGGGCGGCAGAGATCTGCACGCGGATGCGGGCCTGTCCCTTGGGAACTACCGGGTAGTAGAAACCGGTAACGTAAATGCCTTCGTTCAACAGACGGGACGCCATATCCTGACTCAGTTTCGCATCGTACAGCATCACGGCACAGATGGCGCTCTTGGTGGGCTTGATGTCAAACCCGGCATCCACCATTTTCTGTACAAAGTATTTAGTGTTTTCGTGCAGGTGGTCCTGCAGCTCGTTGGTCTGGGACATCATGTTGAACATTTCAATACCTGCAGCGGCAACCACAGGAGGAATGGAGTTGGAGAAGAGATAAGGACGCGAGCGCTGGCGCAGCAGCCCGATGATTTCCTTCTTGCCGGTGGTGAATCCGCCAATGGCCCCGCCAAAAGATTTGCCCAGGGTGCCGGTAATGATCTCGATCTTGCCCCGGAGGTTGAACTGCTCGGTCACGCCTCGGCCTGTTTCCCCGACAACACCTGCCGAGTGGCACTCGTCCACCATGATCAGGGCATCGTATTTCTGGGCCAGCTGGTAAATTTTGTCCATCGGAGCCACGTTTCCGTCCATAGAAAAGACACCGTCGGTAACAATGAGCCTGAAGCGTTGGGCCTGGGCCTGTTTAAGCTGCTCTTCCAGGTCGGCCATGTCTGCGTTGGCATAGCGGTAACGAACTGCTTTGCAGAGTCTTACGCCGTCAATGATGGAGGCATGGTTGAGCGAGTCCGAAATGATGGCATCCTCTTCTGTGAGCAGGGGTTCAAAAACGCCTCCGTTGGCATCAAAGCAGGCGGCGTAGAGGATGGTGTCTTCTGTGCCGAAGAACTCTGCAATCTTGGCTTCCAGTTCTTTGTGCAGATCCTGGGTGCCGCAGATAAAGCGAACAGAAGAAAGTCCGTAGCCGTGTGTGTCCAGGGCTTTTTTGGCAGCGGCAATGAGCCTGGGGTTATTAGAAAGACCCAGGTAGTTGTTGGCGCAAAAATTCAGTACCGTGGCACCACTGCTGATCTTGATCTCGGCTCCCTGCGGAGTGATAATAATTCTTTCATTTTTGAAAAGTCCGGCTTCCCGGATGTCGGCCAGTTCCTTTTGGAGATGGGCCTGAAGACGATCGTACATAATATTTGCTGTTTTAAATTGACTTTTTTAAACCTTAAAAGGTGATACAAAGATATTACTTTTGTATTACAGATTCGTATCTTTGTGACACTTTTACTTAAGAAAAACAATTAAGAAATTAATTAAGCAAACCAATGAAAAATATTCTGATAATTGGCTCTGTAGGCCAGATTGGGTCGGAACTGACCCTGGAACTTCGCAAAAACTATGGCAGCAACAATGTGGTTGCCGGGTACAGATCGACCTTGCCCAAAGGCGAGTTGCTTGAATCGGGCCCTTCCGAAAGGGTAGACGCTACGGATATTCAGCAGATAGCCGATGTTGTAAAGAAGTACAGGATAGATACCATCTTCAACCTGGCTGCCATCCTCTCTGCCGTTGGTGAGAGCAAACCCCTGACCGCCTGGAATATTGGAATTGGTGGGCTCATGAACTGCCTGGAAGTTGCCCGTGAGCACGGTTGCGCAGTTTTTACACCCAGTTCCATTGGCGCTTTTGGCGGAGGCACTCCGCTGGACAACACACCCCAGGATACCATCCAGCGCCCGCAGACCATGTACGGGGTTTCCAAAGTATCCGGAGAACTGCTGAGCGACTATTACCACAAACGTTTTGGCGTGGATACGCGTTCAGTGCGTTATCCCGGGATCATATCAAACGTAACCCTGCCCGGCGGAGGGACCACAGATTATGCCGTAGAAATTTATTACGAGGCCATCAAGAACAAGAAATTCACCTGTCCGCTCAAGGCTGGTACTTTCCTGGACATGATGTACATGCCCGATGCCATCCGCGCTGCCATTGACCTGATGGAGGCCGATCCCGCCAGGCTCAAACACCGGAACTCTTTCAATATCACGGCCATGAGCTTTGATCCCGAGATCATTTATGCCGAGATCAAAAAACACATCCCCGACTTTACCATGACCTACCAGGTGGAGCCTGTGAAGCAAGCCATTGCCGATTCATGGCCCAACAAAATGGACGACAGCTGTGCCCGTAGGGAATGGGGCTGGAAGCCCGAATGGGACCTTCCTGCCATGACCAGCGACATGCTTAAAGTTATTGGAGAGAAATACGCCAAGGGACTGATCTAAGTGTCCACAGCATTTTGCGCGTGCAATACCGGGTAAAGGAAGCCACTCCGATTGTGAAAAATATGCCGAATTGCGCCGCAGCACCAAACAACAACAGCGGGTTGCGGAACAGCGTGCTGAAATCGATCATGGCGCCAATGGCGATGAAGATCAGCAGCGGGAAAACCTCGGTCTTGATCCCGGCCTGAAAAAAACAGTCAGGGCACCTTCAGGTCCAATGGCAGACGAAAGCGGAATGTTCACCAGAAGGGTGCCGAAACCCATGGGCAGCAGCAGCGTGGGTTCATACTTTTTGGCAATGGCCAGGTATATCAATAGGGAGCCGATACCCAGCATAACTACTTGTTTCCAGGTAATCAAAGCCAAGCTGCCGAATAGTGATTGCAAAAGATCTTGATTCATTGTGTTGTTTCAGCTGATGTGCAAATATAAGAAAAGTAAAGAGCTGTGACCGGGTTCTTTGCAAAATTAAAGTAATATTTTATATTTGCAATGTAAAATTAAAGTACTTATTTATGTTTACAAGGATTCTAAAATTACAGGAAGCTGCTACTGAAAGCATTTTTCTATGGGGTGCCAGGCAAACAGGAAAAAGTACTTTGTTAAACATGCTTTTTCCAGGCAATATATATATAGATCTGCTAAAGTCCGATATTTACGCCAAATACCAGCGAAAGCCCTCTCTGCTAAGGGAAGAGTTGACCATGTTGGAAGATGGCTCGGGTCCCATAATCATTGATGAAATCCAAAAAATCCCGGCGCTAATGGACGAGATCCACTGGCTAATTACCAACAAGAACCTGCGCTTCATTATGAGCGGATCTAGTGCGCGAAAACTCAGGCGCTCAGGGGCTAACCTGCTGGGAGGAAGAGCCTTGAGTGCTGTGCTTTATCCTTTTGTCAGTGCCGAGGTACCCGGCTTCGACTTGCTGCGGGCCTGTAACAACGGCATGATACCCCGGCATTATCTGGTAGAAAACCCTCAAAAAAGAATACAGGCTTACGTGGGAGATTATTTGCAGGAAGAAATCAAGGAAGAAGCTCTGGTGCGTAATCTTCGTGTATTTACACGCTTTCTTGAAGTGGCCGCATTCTGCTCTGGTGAAATTTTAAATTATTCCAAAATAGCCACCGATTGCGGAGTTAGCTCGGTAACCATTAAAGATTATTTTTCAATTTTGAAAGAAACGCTGATAGGTTATATCGTACCCTCTTATACAAAGCATGAAAAGCGCAGGATGGTACAGTCACCAAAATTTTATTTGTTTGATGTAGGACTTTATAATCACCTGCGCCATAAAAACAACCTGGTCCCAAAAACGGCAGACTTCGGGAAATCTTTCGAACATCTTATTGTGCAGGAATTAATTGCATACCTGGGATACACCGGAAGTCAGGAAAAAATATCGTACTGGAAAACAGCTACAGGACTGGAAGCAGACGCAATAATCGGGGAGGCCCGTATTGCCATAGAGATAAAAGCAACCGAAGAAATATCATTTCCAGATACTAAAGGTTTAAGAGCCTTTAAAGAAACACATTCCCGTGCCCGGCTGATAGCCGTTTCACTGGACAGACTTCCCCGCAGAACCGGAGCTGTAGAAGTCTTCCCGGCAGACACATTCCTGAAATTGCTCTGGGAAGGGAAAATCATTTAAGGTACTATGACCAGGATCCGCACTTTTTTGGCCTTGCCCCTGGATCCCGTACTTCCTGTCCGGGATAAAATGCAACAATTGCAAAAGCAGTTGCCATCGTACCGTATTAAATGGGTTAATTCCGGTCAGTTCCATCTGACTTTATTCTTTTTTGGCGAAATAGATGCCCAGGTTATACCTTCATTGGTAAACAGACTTCAAAATGCAATAAATCAAACCCCCTGTTTCACTTATTCATTAGGAGAGCCGGGGATTTTCCGTGACCGCAGCGGGCCCCGTGTCCTTTGGCTGGGAATAAAGGCTCCTGCCGCGCTTAATGAATTGAAACAAGCTGTTGACCATGCCGTTGCGCCGCTTGGCTTCCGGACCGACGATACTGCTTTCCATCCGCATATCACCTTAGGACGTTTTCTGCCCGGACAAAAAATCACGCCGTCACTATACAACATCCTTACGGAAACGAAATCACACCAGACGTCTCCGTTATATTCTGCAAAACACCTGATCCTGTTCAAAAGCGAACTCTTCCCTGCGGGGTCCCGTTATACACCGCTGGCCCGATTGGACATGGATTCCCAACCACCCAATTCCTGAATAAACTATGGAACTACTTGAAAATTTGCGGCAGGAGCTTAAAAATAACATAGATGAAAAAACACTGGCCAACGGTCAGCATTTTTTCAAAGAATCAATTCGTTCCTATGGCGTAAGCGTACCCGCTGTCAACAAAATAAGTAAAGCCTTTTTCCTTCCGCTGGAGGAAAGCGGCAAGCCGGCTGTTTTTGCGCTTTGCGAGACACTCTGGGAGTCAGGGTTTCTGGAAGAAGCTTTTATTGTCTGCAACTGGTCTTATGCCGTTCATTCCCAATATGAACCGGACGATTTTCAGGTGTTTAAAAGATGGATTGACCATTATGTGACCAATTGGGCAACATGCGACACCCTTTGTAATCACACGGTTGGTACTTTTATTGAAATGTATCCCGTTTTTATTCAGGAACTTAAAGCATTTGCGCTATCCCAAAACCGATGGATGCGACGGGTCGCTGCCGTTACGCTTATTATTCCCGCCCGGAAAGGTCTGTTCCATGACACTATTTTTGATATTGCTTCGCTTCTGCTTGAGGACAAAGACGATCTGGTACAAAAAGGCTATGGCTGGCTGTTGAAAGCAGCAGCCGATGCCGACCGTCAATCCGTCTTTGAGTTCGTTCAAAGCCATAAAACGAAAATGCCCCGCACGGCTTTACCTTCAGCGGGTGGGATCTCTTATTATCCAATTTCGGACTGATGCCATGTCCCACCACAATGGTTGCACTGGGGATTTTTACTTTGAAATATCCCGCGGGGAACAGAAGGTTGTTTAATCCCTTAACTGCTTTTGCACTTGTAATTGGGCCTCCCACCGTTGCGGCCGGTTGGTATCCGGATATTCCTTTGATTATGATAGGTCTATACGGATTAGTTATGGTCATTTTTTTAAGGCCCCGTATAAAACATAATATAGAATGAAACACTTATTTCTTTTCTTGATGTTCTTGTTGCTGCGTACAACACAAGGCAGCACCTGCACTACATTTTGTATAAAAAGCCAAAACGATCTGGTTTTTGGCCGAAATTTCGACTTCCCCTCTGGCTATGGCCATGTAATTGTTAATAAGCGTAATATGGTTAAGACCGCTTTTATTCGTCCGCCTGAGAATCCTGTAGAATGGGTATCGGAATACGGAAGTGTTACGTTCAACCAGATAGGGCGTGAATTCCCTTATGGCGGGATGAACGAAGCCGGACTGGTCATAGAACAAATGTGGCTGGAAGAGACCGTATATCCAGTTCCCGATCAACGGTACGGGCTTTCTGAACTTCAATGGATCCAGTATCAGCTGGATAATTCTGCCTCTGTGGCAGAAGTGCTGGCCAACGATTCGTATGAAAAATCCCTGGCATTTACTAACGGGACTCTTCCGGGCGGCGAGGACGAAGCCACGCCTTTTACACGATCTTCCCTCAACCGTTTTGCCACAGCAGCACGGATGGTGAAGGAATACAAAGAAGAATCTGTTATTGATTATTCATTCACCATTCTCGACAGTGTAAGCCAGGGGGAACATACCCGCTGGAGTATTGTATATGACATTGCACACATGGCCATCTACTATAAAACACAAACCAATCCCTCAGTCCGGAATCTTGCTCTGTCACAATTCGATTTTACCTGCCAGACACCCAGCCTGTATACCAATATCGACGCCAACATGACCAACGGTCTGCTTATTTTTGAACCGCACTCAGTACAAGCAAACCTGGAATTGATTGATCTTGTTTTTAATCAGGTTGACTTCCTGAAAAGCATCCCGGCTGCCTATCGTGAAGGTCTTGTAAATTATCCGGAAACGACCCGTTGTAAAAAATAAAATGCAGCTATGAATTTCATTGAATTGATAAAACAACGCCAGAGTATCCGAAGCTACCTGCCTCAACCGGTAGAAAAGGAAAAAATCATCCAGTGTCTCGAGGCCGCTACATAAGAAACTATGGAAAAAAATAAGTAAGTCTTTACTCTGATGACCCGCTCCAGATGAACTTCCATTCATTTCCCTCCTGGGTAAGGGTTTCCCAGAAGACCTTGCGGTCAACGATCTTGTCCGAGCCGGTCTCGTAGTAGGGGAATGAGGTCATTCCGGAGGGCTCGCTGGCGATCTTTTCGCAGGCGAGTTTCATCTTTGGGAATTGGTCATACCTCGGATCGGTAAAAACATTGAGCCCGATTTCAGAGGCATCGGCGTTATAAAGCACCACCCCTGTTTTTTCCATGACCCAGATTTCGAAAGGCTCGTTGCCAATAATGGGCACAACGTTTCTGGCTATCAGGTAAGCAGGTGAGAACAAACCACTTACTCCTCCAAGTAACTGGTCTTCGGCCATGATGGGATGGATCTGGACCACTGCCTGATAGCCTTCAACTACCGAAAACACATCGCTCAGCGCGGGTAGTTTGGTTTCAAAAGCCTTAATAATGTGGGCCTGCTGGCTGATGTCGGAACCTTGGGAGGGATAATAGACAGCCGGCTCTACCAGCTGCAGGATGCCTTCCGGAGTTGTGAAAACGAATTCAGAGCCAAAGGAACATTCATTGTAGAGGCGCTGCAACTCAGAACGGACCATCGCCGTATCTGCGCCCACCTGGGCAAGGCCTGTGGCTGCGGCATTTAGTGAGTTGCTAAGACTATCCAACGAAGCAGAAACAGCAGTAACAGCAGATGTCAGGGCAGGGGGGATATCGGCTTCTTTAATGTTACCACAGGCATTAGTTAGTACAATTAATGCCAGAAGAGCAAGAAATTGTTTAGTTTTCATAATGTTATCCGATTTTGAAAACCAAATATAAATAAAAATTCAAGTGCCGGATATTATAACGTAGTAATGTTGAATTTTTCGCGGGCTCAAAAATGATTCAGGCAAAAAAGCAATGGTATTATAAACAACAAGCGGCGGAAGTACAGCCTCATTTTTGTAAACAACAGCAACTCCAGCATGCAAACTCCAAAACTGCACATCCAATGCCAACTCTTCACAATATGACGGCATAGGGTCTGTCCTTCAGGCTATGATACTTTACCTGTATTTCACAAAATACCACAAATACGTGCTTGCCGTTTATTCCGATGATGATTTTGTGGAAAATAAAGATGTGTGAGGTTCCCCCTCATACGTTACATTTTTCCGGGCTGTACAAAAGACCAATGTGTATGTATGATTTTCCACGTATTGGTCGAGTCTAGCCTGTATACCTCTGTACAATTCATTGTGAATACCATGCCATCCCTTTGAGCTTCATAATTGTACGTCAGGACAGCAACCCCAGGCGAGACTTGTACTACAGGATCGATCATTTTATAAAGATCTATTTTAATCTTTCCTCTTATGGTGTTATAATAATCTTCCAGCGCTTTTTTACCCTCAAGCTTGCTCTCAAAAGCAGGGTCGATATAAACAACATCATCGGTAGACAATTCGAGAAATCCGTCCGGATTTCCATTATTCCAAAGTGTCAAAGCCTGTTCTTCGAGGGCAATGATTGTTGCTTTAATGTCCTCATTTTTTGAGGATGACATAGCACATCCGTTCATTATTAGTAAAAATAGAATGAATAAAATCCGATGTTTCATCTTTATATTTTTATAGGGCAGGTTCAATTGGACAAAATTAACCTTTTTTAGATAAGCCGAGGCTCCCGGTTGTTTTGCTACCTGCAGGCGTCGCTGACACCACAAGATCGGGAAGCTTTTTCTTTAAGCCGAGGCTTCCCTTATCTAGTTGCGTCAGCGACCCCTGGCCTGGGAAATCCGGCCGAGGCTCCTTTGGTGATCAGTAAATTGGTGCAGGCATGTACGCGGTTGCCAAAAGCAAGATGCTGTGTTTCATGATGCAAAGGTCTCACTATTGGGTGGTCAGATCCAGTCCCCAGTCAATGCCTTTGAACGTTGCCGGGACACCTGTCTTCATCCAGACGGGCATGGGGGCGCTCTTCAGAAAATGGTTGAAGAACTGTTCCAGGCGTATGCTCAGGTCTTTAGCATTCACTCGCTTACTCAGGTTGTGGGACTCGTTGTTGTACTGGAGCATCCATACAGGTTTTTCCAACCTGCGCAAGGCGGTGAAAAGTTCAATGCCCTGGTACCAGGGAACGGCCTCGTCCTTGTCGTTATGCATAATGAGCAGCGGTGTTTCTACTTTATCTGCAAAAAACAGGGGTGAGTTTTCTATATAAAGATCAAATCCGTCCCACAGATTTTGTCCAATACGGCTCTGGGTGTGTTCATACTGGAACTGCCGGACCATGCCCGATCCCCAGCGGATCCCGCCGTAGGCACTGGTCATGTTGGATACGGGAGCTCCCGCACCGGCTGCTTTCCATTTGAATACCTGGGGCTGCGTGACCATATAAGCCACCTGGTAGCCTCCCCAGCTTTGTCCCTGAATGGCAATGTTGTCTGCATCTATCCAGCTGTTTTCTGCAATGAGTTTCTTTACCCCCGGCACAATACAGTCTAATGCGCTTTTGCCCGGATGTCCCGTCTGATAAGCAATATCGGGTACAAATACTATGTATTCATTGCTGACAAAAAAGGGAATGTTTATAGTAGAGCGGCTGGGAGCCGGAGCCCTGTAGGAATGGATCGTATGGGATGTCCTTTCATAAAAATACACAATCATGGGGTATTTTTTTGTGGGATCAAAGTTTTCCGGTTTGTACAGGATACCATCCAGATCAATACCTGTTGCAGATTTCCAGTGGACCAGTTCTGCGGTGCCCCAGTTGTATTCTTTTTGTTGCGGGTTTATGTCTGTTATTTTTACCTGAGTTTTGAAGTTGTCTTTGGTAAACCATATGTTGGGGGAATTCTCAAAGTTGTGTTTGCTGTAGATCATCACTTTCCCGTCTTTTGAACGGGTCAGGTAGACAAAGGTCATGGGCTCCTGGATCCAGCGTGTCATGGCCGGGCGTTTCTTGCCCAATTGCTTGTAATAATACCCGGTTTCCTTAGTGGTGTGGTCAAACACGGAAAAATAAACGGTCTCTTTGGGCTTGATGGGGTCTTTCTTTACTCCCGGCGTACCTGCAGGCAATAACATCTCGTTAAGTCTTACGATATCAAATGTGAGATTTTCCTTGCGTCCCAGCCCGTCGGTAAAGTTTATCGGGGGTGTTTTCCCCAACGGATCTAATTGCCAAATATCGTATCGGTCGTTAATGAAAATTGCTTGATCTCCTTCCATCCAGCCTGCGTTTCCGTAAGAAGAGGCCATATTGGGCGTGTCGTGCAGTTCGTTTGCAAAAGAGACATCCAGACCCTCCGTCATACAAACAATTTGTCTGCTTTGTACATCGTAGGAATACCAGTTTTGATCCAGGTTGTTGAACCAAACCAGGTATTTGCCTTCTTTCGAAGCGCTTACCCCGGAAATATATGCGTTTTTGAGCAGGAGTGAGGCCGAGCCGTCCGTGATGTTTATCAGATAGAGGTCTGAACGGCGATTGGAATTCCAGGAGGTTTCCATCTGGTAGGGGTAGTTGCTGACCGAATAGCCCCAACTGGCATCGTATTCCTGCGGAACCTGCACAATATGGTACTCATCTGCAGAGAGCCGCCGCCAAGAATGGGAATGCCGGTGGTCTGCGCTGTGTTGGTGTTCCGTGTTGCCCGGTTGTACAGTACTGTATCGGAGTTCTTCCGGATGCTGAGCGGTTGTAGGATTATTTTGCTCTGCCAGGTCCATTACGCACATATAAGATTTTTTCAATTCGCGGTTCAAATTCTGCAACTGCTGCGGCTGGATGTAATTGTCTTTGTAGTGCCAGATATCCAGCTGTGCTACTTCGGAGGGGACAATGGTCGTGTCTTTTTCCGGCAGAACGGGGGCTATGCCAAAAAACAGCCTGTGCCCCGATTTGCTAAATATCAGGGCCCGGTTCTTACTGATCTTCCAGTCTTGTGCCAGGCCTTTCAGGTTGTTGTCTATCAGTATTTTTGCCTTGTCATGGTCCTGGTTGTAATACAGGATGCTTACGTCATTTTTTCCCTGTTGGGTCGTATCCAAGTTGGCATAGAAAACCAGGTGGCGGTTGTCTTCACTTACAACGGGAAGGTCCACCTTCTGCTTCAGGTCTATGGTATAGATATTGGTGAGCTGTCTGTCTTTGGGGGTGTACATGAACAGTCCGGCTTCCAGCAGGCTGTCCTTTGAGTGGGGTCTTCTGACAAAAAACAGGGTATCCCCGCCGGTACTGAAATTGTAATCAGAAACGGCCGCAAGCGTGTCAGTGAATCCCGAAGCCAGCTGGTACACCATCAGGTTTTCTCCCTGGTCCTTTTCTTTCTTATCGGGTTTTTTCCCGCCGGTAGTATCCGCAGGCATGTCGCACTGGAAGGCGATATGTGTTTTTCCCCATTTGCCTATTTTCACCGACTTCAGGAAGGGTATCTTTTTCAGCTCTCCAGTCACACAATTATATATGCCCAGTGTATCTTTAGGCATCTCGTCCTTTTTGACCTTCTTAAGCTTTGCTTCTTTTGTCTCCTTGAAAAACGGATTGATGGTAGCAATCAGAAACCGGCCGTCCGGAGTGAGTTTTGGCTGGCTTGCCCTTTCAATTCGCTGTTTTTGCAGTGTCACCAGGTTAAGCACCTCTGCATAGCGGTCGCCTTCCTGCTCCTGGACAAGGTATGAAGCGTATTTCCCGTCTTCACTCAAGGATAACGCCCCTACAGTTTTCCATGCATCGTAAACACTGTGATCTAACGGCTTTTTCTGTACTTGTACAAGCTGTTGTGCCGGGGCAGGAACAGTTATGATAAGAACTGTCAATAATAGAATGGATTTTTTCATAGGAATTTTTTTGGATACAGGTTGCAAAGATAATTAAAATAGATGGAACCTCAGTGCACTGAGGTTCCACCTGTTGCGGGAGAGGGCGTTTTGTCATACGAATTTAATATGCCGGACATTTAAAGGGCAGAGAAGTTCGTTTATAAATTGTAATTTTGCCGGGAATTGTAAAGCCTGACTTATTGATTAGTTTAACAAGGCGGTTAATACTTATAGTAATTATTCCGGGTCTGTTACTTTCCTGTAAATGTGGCTCGTCAGGCACTGGAAAAAGTACTTCACAAAGTGCCATATCAGGCGCCGGGGCTACTTTTCCGTATCCTTTTTACAATATTGTTTTCCGTGATTATATGAGTACCAATCCAGGCACTACTGTGAACTACGGTGCGATAGGCAGTGGGGGCGGGATCCGCAGCCTGCGCGATCATTCAGTGGACTTTGGGGCCAGCGATGCTTTTCTAAACGAGCGGGAGATAGAGTCTATGCGCAGTGAGGTAGTGCATGTAGCTACCTGTATGGGTGGGGTAGTGATGGTTTATAATCTGGAAGGTGTTGACAGTTTGCGCCTTACAGGCCAGCTTGTATCGGATATTTATCTCGGGAAAATAAAAAAGTGGAATGATTTGATGCTTCAGGCCCTGAATCCCACCGTTGCATTGCCTGATTTGGAAATCACTCCGGTATACAGATCGGACGGCAGTGGTACCACATACAATTTTTCTGAATACCTGTCCAGAGTCAGTCCGGAGTGGAGCCAGGTCATGGGAAAAGGGAAGTCACTCAAATGGCCGGCCGGGATTGCAGCAAAAGGAAATCCGGGTGTTGCCGGTATAGTTCAGCAGACAGAAGGAGCCATGGGTTATATCGGCTCGGAATATGCACTCTCGTTGCGCCTGGCGATGGCTAAGATGAAAAACAAGGCAGGGAATTTTGTGGATGCTACCCTGGAAACCATTTCGGCAGCTGCTAATGTTGAGCTCCCGGACGATATGCGTGCCACCATCATTGATTCTGAAGACCCGGATGCTTATCCTATCAGCATTTTCACCTGGATCCTTGTATATAAGGATCAGCAATATGGAACCCGTTCCCTGGAAGAAGCACAGGAACTGGTTAGATTGCTTGAATATATTATTAGTCCTCCGGGACAGGCAGTAGCTGCAAAAATCAATTATGCACCGCTGTCTGAGCAGGCTGTGGGCAAAACCAGAAGACTGATAGAAAGTATGCATTATGCCGGCAAGGCAATTATTTCAACAACAGGTTCAGTTGAATAGAAGATGAAAGATAAAATATTCCGGTTTTTACTTTTTCTGGCGGCAGTGCTCATATTGCTCCTGACTGCCGGTATTGTGTATGCCCTTGTAAGCCGGTCTACCGAAGCTTTTGGAGAATACGGAATATGGAGCTTTATTGTAAATCCCGAGTGGGATCCCCGGCCGGCAACAGAGGAATACGGAGCCATGTCGTTCATTCTCGGAACGCTCTACACCGCTTTTTTTGCCCTTTTTCTCTGTATTCCCTTTTCATTTTCCGTGGCGCTTTTCAACGGGGAGTACTTCAAGGGTATGAAAATATCTTCTGCAGTAAGGTCTGTGGTAGATCTTCTTGCGGGGATTCCTTCCATTGTATATGGCCTGTGGGGATTTTATACCATCCGTCCGTTAATTATTGACTTGGGTATCAACGCGCAGGGTTTTGGGATATTTTTATCGTCCGTGGTGCTGGCCATCATGATAATTCCGTATGCATCGTCGTTGAGTACCGAGTTTTTATCCATGGTTCCCAACAATCTTAAGGAGGGAGCATACAGCCTTGGTGCGACGCGCATTGAAGTGATAAGGCACATAAGCATCCCTTCATCTCTCCCGGGAATTGTGGCATCCTACATCCTGGCACTGGGCCGGGCATTGGGAGAAACCATGGCAGTGACCATGCTTATAGGCAATACAGACAGGATTCCACAAGGATTGCGTGACACGGGAAATACCATGGCCAGTGTGATTGCCAATCAGTTTGGGGAGGCCGACGGGTTTAAATTAAGTTCACTGATTGCCATTGGGCTGCTGTTGTTTGTTATTACCGCAATCATCAATATGATTGCCAAGTTGATCATGAAAAGAGTATCCCGCCTATGAAAAGGAGTGGTATTGCATCCATCAAAGCCCGTAAGGGAAAGGACAGGTTGGTTTACTGGTTTGTCTGCCTCTTTTCGTTTCTTGCGATGATCCCGCTTTTTGTCATACTGTACAATGTAATTTCTAAAGGGTATAAGAATTTTAACCTCAACTTGTTTACGAAGGGTACCCCTTCTTCCATGGATGCCCTTATGGCCAAAATGAACGGAGAGCCTATTCCGGGAGGGATCCTCAATGGTATTACAGGATCCCTGCTCATCGTAGGCATGGCCATCTTGTTTTCAGTCCCGATTGGATTGTCAGTGGGGGTTTATCTTTCGGAAAACCGGAAGCATAAATTTGCCAGGATCATTAGTTTTCTGGCAGACCTGTTGCAGGGGATGCCATCCATTGTGATCGGGATCATAGCCTATGCCTGGGTGGTGAAGCCCTTGGGAGGCTACTCGGCCCTTGCCGGAAGCATCGCGCTCACCATCATGATGCTGCCCATGATCATTCGCTCAACGGAAGAAACATTAAAGATGCTTCCACAGTCCTATAAAGAAGCGGGGCTTGCATTGGGGTCATCCTATACGAACGTTGTATTTAAAATTCTGATTCCTTCCGGCTTTGGAGGAATTTTTACCGGGATTTTGCTGGCCATATCCCGGGTACTGGGTGAGACAGCCCCACTCATGCTTACCGCCCTGGGGGCTTCTGTGGTAAATTGGAACATTATGGAGCCTTCCAGTGCGATTCCCCTGTTGATTTGGGATTTCTATAACGATCCCAATCTGGTAGAAATGGTCTGGTCTTCATCGCTTTTACTATTGATTGTCATATTCCTGTTAAACGGAATAGCTAAAATTGTTGCACGCAAATGGAAGGTATAACTAATCAGAACGGGATGGAACCTGTTTTACGGTTCATAGATGTTTCTGTCTCCTATACACCGGGGGTATATGCTGTCAAAAATGTGTCAACAGCCATTTATCCCAATACAATAACCGCCGTTATGGGGCCGTCGGGTTGCGGGAAAAGTACACTGCTGCGTGCCATCAACCGCATGCACGATCTCTATGCCAATATCAAGACCACCGGACAGATCATTCTTAAAGGAAAAGATGTGCTCAAGACAGATCCCATGGAAGTGCGTCGCATGGCCGGAATGGTTTTTCAACAGCCCAATCCTTTTCCCACCATGAGCATTTACGATAATGTGCTGGCCGGGTATAAACTAAACGGGATCAAACTGAATAAAGAAGAAAAAGATGAAATTGTGGAAGACAGCCTGCGTAATGTTGCGCTGTGGAACGAGGTGAAAGATGCCATGAATAAACGTGGATCCTTTCTTTCCGGCGGACAACAACAACGGTTGTGCATAGCACGGGCGCTGGCGTTGAAACCGGAGGTCCTGCTCATGGACGAGCCCACCTCGGCCCTGGACCCCATTTCTACGAACAGGATTGAAGAACTACTGCTCGAACTCAGGAAGCAGTATAGCATGCTGATTGTTACCCACAACATGTCACAGGCCGCGAGGATTTCCGACAATTCCATGTTTATGTATTTGGGGGAATTGGTGGAGCACAACAATACAAAGCAGATGTTTACCAAACCCAGGAACCGCCGAACAGAAGAATACCTGACCGGCGTGTTCGGTTAATCCATTATAATGCATTAAATAAGTATGTCCTATGAATACACCGGATGATAATAAAGATTCCACTTCCATTGCCAGGATTAAAGAAAAATTCCTGGACAAGCTGCATGAGGATTTCATGTTTCTTTCCGACATAGTACTCACCCAGATGACCAAGGCGTTGGAGTTGTTACACGACAACCACAATGAAAATCTGGTGAAGCTGCTCAAAGGCAATGAAAAAATTATCGACTCGCTGGATGTTACCATCAAAGAGAAGGTGATCAACGCCATCATGTTGTTTACTCCAAGGGCATCTGACCTCCGTCGTTTAATGGCCTATCACGATATGACCATTTGTATGGAACGGATAGGCGATCTGATAGATAATATCCGGCATATGCTCTTTGCCATGGATTTTTCCGTACCGGGCTTCGAACCATACAGAAAGCTTCTTGACGAAATGTTTGTTCATGCCGAGAAAATGTTAAGAAGCGCATTGTTCGCCTTCTCGGGGCTGGACGAGGTATTGGCGCGTGAAACCATTTTGATGGACGATACGGCGGACAACCTGGAGCGCAAAATTGAGCATGACCTTGCCCTTGATTTCAGCGGAAAAGCACAGAATTCGCAGGGACTGGTCAATATAATGTATGTGAACAGCATCTCTTATTATCTGGAACGCATCAGCGATAAGGCTGTGGACATTGCCGAGGTTGCCGTTTATTTAATAGAGGGGAAGGATATCCGGCATACTAAACTACCAGGAAAGGGAACTTAAAGTGGGTTGCTGCACTAAAAGGTAAGGGAAGTCTCGGTTTTGAAAAAAAGCTTCCCTTACCCGGTATTGCAGCGACTACGAAGGCTGTTACATCAGGGGCAAGAGTGATCACTTCTCTGCCGTGGTGGTAATCAAGGCCAGGCTGCCGAAAAGTGATTGCAAAAGATCTTGATTCATTGTGTTGTTTCAGTTGATGTGCAAATATAAGAAGGGCACGATGAACACGGGTAAGTATGTTTTTGCGCAGCTTGTCGAAATTCTTCCTCAAAAACACATTCAGCGTATTGTCGAAAGATATCAAGGAGACAAATATGTCAAGTTCTTCAAGGGACTATCATATCTTTGAAGAGTTTGCATATAAGATGATTGAGATCGCGCAAAGGAAAAGAATTAACACTCCATTTGAACTTTGTGGTAGGTTTTACGCATTCGATTCCACCACTATAGTCCAGCTAATGCATTTTAGGTATTTTCCCAACCATGTTTTTTTTGAATTTATTTGCAGTAATTTTAATCTAAGATACTGATTTCCCGCATGTATTCCAAATGTTTTATGGCTTATTTTTGCTGATATTCAATGTTTTAACTGATTTTTAAGGGACGACTAATTATGCGCTCTATATAATGAATCATGGCGCTTAATTTTTTGTCCTAAATAAGTTTGCAAGTCCAAAAATAATCGATTAAAAATCAAAACACAACAAAGCCGCAAAAAAATAACGACTAAACCAGCAGGCCGATTACCTCTTTTCTCAACTCATCGTCAACAAACGACATTTTCCTCACACCTACTTTTCCGGATGAGATTGAGCCCACAATTGATCAGCAACGGGCTTCCAGTTTCTGGCTGCTTCTATCGTTTTCTGTGAAAGATCATCCACCTCTTCCGGGTGCTCCAGATCGGTTGATTTAGCCGCTGTCTTATTGACCATTTCAGCCAACTTATATGCATTGTCCAGAAGAGGGCAGGGTCGCAACATATTCTTATTAAAAGGCTGATTCTGTTTATACTGCATAAACAGGGGAGACTGATAGGCTTCCAGCAAGGTTTTGTCGTGGATATTCGCATCAGAATAGTGAATAAAGGCACACGGCTCTATATCTCCATTAGCATTGATATGCACATAACTACGACCACCGGCAATACATCCGTTCACAAATTCCCCATCATTCCAAAAGTCCATGGTAAAGATTGGTTTAGTCTTTCTGAATGCACGAATCTGATGATACATATACTTTCGTTGATCGGGGGTTGCCATTAATTCCGGCACAGCATTCACTCCTACCGGAATATAGGTAAAAAACCAGGCAAACATGGAACCCTTATCAATCATATAATCGAAATAAGCTTCACTCCCGACTACTTCGGTGTTTGTGCGGGTATAACAACAGGAATTTCCGAAAATCAGTTTTCGTTCCTGCAAAAGATCCATCGCTCTCTCTATTGCTTTGAAAGTTCCCTCCCCACGACGGGAATCTGTTTCTTTTTCAAACCCTTCCAGGCTAATTGCCGGCATAAGATTTTTTACCCGCAACATCTCATCAGCAAAAGCTTCATCGATAAGCGTTCCATTTGTAAAAGCCAGGAACATGCAATCACTGTGTGCTTCGCATAGCCGGATGATATCTTTCTTTCTGATCAGCGGTTCTCCGCCAGAATAAATATAAAAATAGGTGCCGAGCTCCTTTCCCTGACGGATAATATCATTGAGTGTTTCATAGCTCATATTCATTTTATTGCCATAGTCGGCAGCCCAGCAACCGGTGCATTTCAGGTTACATGCCGACGTGGGATCCATTAAGATAGCCCAGGGTACATTACAATGATATTTTTTCCGCGATTCATCTAGTTTGATTTTTGATTTAAAAGTCCCATTCACGAAAAAATTCTCGAAAAATTTTTTCCTCTGTCCTTTATCCAGATGATTCCAAAGGTGTTGAACCAAAATATTCCAGTTATTATCCGGATCGGCAAGCGCTGCCTGTATGCCATGAATCTCTTTTGTATAGTTTCCCTTCTTATCAAATTTTAGCCCCCAATTAAGCAGTTTGTCCATGTTTTTGGCAGGATTCGCATCCAAATAAGAGAGTGCCGTTCTCAAACCGGAGGACTTCAAACCGTTCATAAATTTAACTCCCATAACGCATGATTTTTTAATGATTCCATGTACAATTTCAAATTTGATAAAGTTAGATGACTAAATTTTTAAAATAAAGGCATATCTTCCATTAATATTGGAATAAATGGCGTATTTTTGTTGAAATATCGATTATTTTACCTATACTTGAATAAAACACAGCGCAATGAATCAAGCGATTTCTCTTTTCGATTGGAGGTCTGAAATCAACTTTCAAAAAACCGATGCAATAGGAGAGAATCTGATTTTACTTGAAAATCCACAAATCCACCTATCCTTCAACTATCCCTTTAAGGTGGATATAACCATCGTCGTCATTTGTACGAAAGGAACGATGAAAGGGAGTGTCAATCTAAAAAGTTTTACAATGAGAGCACCGGCACTCCTGGTTGTAATGCCGTACCAGATCATCAAACTCTTCTCCCTCAGCCAAGAGTTTACGGGCTACTTCATTTTGATTTCTCATAAATCAATTGAGAGCATTACGGCAATATATATCAAGGATTTTTATACTTTAAGAAATGCCGTGAAAGAGCAGCCATGGACCCCCCTGAATGCAGAAAATATGAAGAGGATGCTCTCTTTCTTCACATCCATTCAGCAAATCATCCGGACAAAGGATCACATACACCGGATTAAAATTGCCGAATTATTGGCTCAGGCAATGTATCTTGAAATGGAAAATGTATTCAGCAAATCGTTGAAAAATGAAAAAAAATCAAAACGGGTCATCCTCGCAGAACGTTTTTTGAACCTGGTAGAACATCATTATCCAGCACACCGCGATACGAAATTCTATGCCGATAAGCTGTCATTAACCCCCAAGTACCTATCTAAAATAATTAAAGAGAATACCGGCAAATCCGCTATTGATTGGATCAACAGCTATGTATTACTGGATGCCAAAGCATTGCTTAAATCGACGAACCAAACGATCCAGCAAATCAGCGACCAACTGAATTTTCCTTCCCAATCTCACTTCGGAAAATTTTTTAAGAATCATACCGGTGTATCACCGAAGGAATACAGGTCGAAGTAAAAAAAGCCGCCCCCAAGGGTGGCCTTTTCTGTATATCATTGATAAAAAGCTTATCTGGTTTTCTTGTACCCGTACACAGCTCTGCTATCTTTCCGGAGCGAAACTTAAGAATTATACATGCTCTGCGGTCATATAGACCAGGCTCTGGAAAGAGCCAAAGAACTGAGTGCGTCGTACACTTGATTCATTTGTCTAAAATATAGCCAAGTAACAAAAAGCGCCCCCCCCCCCGGGAGTACGGCCTACACCTATGGGGCCAGCAGCCGTTGGCCGGTGTCTTTTACCACGGCTTCTTTCCAGCGGTCGTTGTAGCCGCCGTACATGGGGGCAGGTGGGATGGAGTCGGAGTGGCCGTTGGTGGCAAAGCTGCCGTCCGGATTTTGGCGTTTAATGTTGCCATCAATGTATTTAACAAGTAGATAAACATCAAGTTCCTGCCACTTTTTGAACAGATCAGAGGCGGCTCGCAGGGAGTAGTCAGTCAAAAACCGGCGGGCTTTCAAGGGATCGCGTTTCCACAGATCCATTGCCCGGGCATCTGTCAAAGGAATCTCGGCAAGGCGGGTGTTCTCGTGATCATCCAAGACCTGCCGAACTTCGGCTCCTATCTGGTTGTAGCGCAGGTAGGCAAATTGGGCAATGCGGTTGCACAGCCAGAACATGGATTCGGGCGAATATTGCAACATGGATGATCCCTGTCCCAGGGCGTAATGAGGTGACACTTCCAGAGATGATGTGTATATGGGAGTCAAAGGAGCCGTACCTGCATCGTCCACGGCAAACCAGAAAATGCCTCCGATTTCATCGGGCCATTGGGACCGGCATTGTCCCACGAACCAGAATCCTGTTTGTTGCGTGGCAATGGCCCGTTCATTGATATATTGCTTTCCGTCTACTTCAAAACCCATCGGTCGCCAACGATAGGGAAGGTCATGACCTCCGGCACCAATGTCGCATGTCATGTCCATGGGGGTTCCTTCGTAGTGGTCACGCATCATGTCGGCTACCTGTTTGACGGTAAGTTTCTCTTTGGCTTTCACGTACAGCGGAAGGGGACAACTTAGGTCGTATCCCAGGGCATATGGCAGGTAGGGAGCCATATCCTCGGCCCCGTGCTTATTGAAAAAGGCCCACACTCGGGCATCACACCCGCGGACAGTGCCTCCGTCTGCTGGACCGTATGCCTCGGCAAAGCTGAATAAGCTGTCGGGACCGCTGTACAGGCCGGTTTCTCGCGCATGGTCGATCACATCGGGCGCGTACAGGCAATTCTCCGGATCGTTTAGGGGGAAACGGCGGATCCGGGCCTGGTTGGCATGGGCCGAGATGGTTCCGTCGGGCAGGCGGATGGCCACCCATACAATCCCTTTATTGACATTCTCTCCGTTTGCCATCCGGGGCGCTTTCCCGATTACGTCCATGAACCAGACTTCGTGGGGATCGGCAAAAGAAATGGATTCCCCGCTTGACGCATAGCCGTACCGGTTGGACAGAGAGGTGAAGACCTCTATTGCCTGGCGGGCTGTTCGTGCCCGTTGCAGGCTAATGTACATCAAGGACCCGTAATCGACGATCCCCTGCGGATCGCGGTGGGAAGACGGACCGCCCCAGGTACTTTCCCCGATCACCACTTGGTGTTCGTTCATGTTTCCTACCACTGAGTATGTTTCCGTGGCCTGTGGTATCTTGCCGAGGTATCGGTTGGTGCCCCATTCCCGGACATCCATCATCATTCCTGCTGGGTAGAGCGCAGCTGGGTAAAAGGCCAGGCATCCGTACCGGGTGTGCGAATCGGCCGCATAGGTAATCATACAGGAACCGTCGGCCGAGGCCCCTTTGGTAATCAATAAATTGGTACAGGCATGGGCGCGATAGCCGGAAATGTATAGCAGCGCCGTAAAAAGTAGAATGCGTTGTTTCATGATTTAAAGATAGCAAAAAAATGTGCGACGTACCGGAATCAAACTCGTTCCTGCTGAAATCAAAATACCTCATATAACATTTACCAGAGGTTGTTACATTTAACTTGTTAAGAGGAGAGCCAATGTTATGGTAAATGTTTTTATTGGACGTATCATTGAACAAAAGGTTAAAGAACGCAATTTGTCTGTTGCCGAATTTGCCAAGCGCATTCATCGTTCCAGAACCACAGTCTATGATATTTTCAAAAGAAAAAGCGTTGATATTGATTTGTTGCTGATCGTTTCGGAAGCATTGGATTATGATTTTCTCACGGAAATTTATCTTCCCGCCAGGCAAAACACTGAGCACAAAAGAGCTTTTGTTGTTATTGAAGTGGATTCTTCCCAGGTGCTTTCCGGGCTCAAAGAAATTTCGACGCAAGAAAAAAGTGATATTAAAATACTGCTAAAAGAAAAGATAAAATCTAAAATAGAAAAACAAAACTGAGTGATCGGAACTCAGAAACTTGGAAATCCTTAGGCAACTGGCTACAGTGCTGTGGTAAGGGTAGTTGTATGTCGGTAAAAGCAGACACAATCGTCTATTAAACTGACATTCTGTATGTTGTTTATTACTAAAAAAATAACGATTTTTAAAAATTGTTTTATTATAAACTATTTTAAAAATTGTTGTTACTGCACTTCTTATGTGCCAGAAGGAATTCCAACAAGAAAGGTTTGTATTCATTATCGGTTGTCTTCTACTTTTGATCAACCCGGATGCCCAGGATCTTTTTGCACAGCATCAGACTATTGATTCCCTCTTATCAGTAATAGAAAAGACAACTTCTGATACTGTAAAGATTCATAATTTGTATGAAGTAACCTGGTTGTATAAAGATGTGAATCCATCTATGGCGCTCGAATATGCTCATAGAGGATTGGCGTTGTCCGAAAAAAATCATTATGACAAAGGTATTAGCATGATTCTGAATGGATTAGGGGCGGCTCATGTGGAAAAGGGAAATTTTGATTCGGCGATGGTATATTATGAAAAAAGACTTGATCTGGTGATAAGAATGCGGGATTCCACAGGGATTGCCTCTTCCAAAGATAATATTGCTATAATTTTTGCATTTAGGGGAAATTATGACAAAGCATTGGAATACAGGGAAGAATCTAACGAGGTTTATCGCAGGACAGGTAGCATGATCAATCTTGCCCACGGTTATGTTTGGATGGGTAATATATATCTGGAAAAATCAGACTACGAGAAAGCATTGCAATATTATCTGGATGCCCAATGCATTTTTGAAGAGAGCAATGACCCGGGGCAGGCCTATGCTTTAATTAATATAGCCGTTATATACAGAAGACTCCGTCATTACGATGAAGCCTTAAAATATCTGAACTGGGCAAAAGAATTATTTGCCGAGCAGGGCAACATTAATGCGGTCGGCATGTCATTATTCCGGATTGCCAGTGTTTATTATGATAAAAAAGACAGGGAAATGTACCTTGAAACATTGTTCAAGGCAAAGGATATTTTTTCCCAGGTAGGGAACGACTATTTTTTAAGTTTAATATATGATCATCTTGTGGATGAATATAAATTGATCGAGGATTATGACCAGGCTTTGGTTTACTTGAATAAAATGCTGGATTTTGGAAAAAGATCAGGGACAACCGATGCGGTGGGAAGAGCATTACAAGGTATTGCGACCGTGTATTACGCCAAAAAAGATTATCAGAGTGCACTTGATTATTTCCGACAATCTGAATGCGTTTTTTCCGGGAAAAAGAAGGAATTTATACAGCATATATATAGTGATTATATTAGGGTGTTCGGCCGGATGAATGAACCGGACAGTGTGGAAAAATATGTGTATGCTTATAAATCGCTCAGTGACTCCCTAATCAATGAACAGATGATTCAGGCCATTGCAGAAATCAGGACAAAATACGATTCGGAAAAAAAAGAAAAAGAAATTACCCTGCTGAACCTGGAAAATGAAAAAAAACAAAACCGACTGAAATTGCTGGGTCAACTAAACCAGATAGCCAACCTGAAATTGCAGCAGACCACGATCGAGAACGAAAATTACCATCAAAGCTTGCAACTGGCCAATGTCGAAACGCAAAACCAGAAAAACCAGATAGAACTGTTGACTCTCAATGAAGAGTTACACCAGCAGGCCCTGGGTCATGAAATGAAAGTCAAATGTCTGATGACCGTTATCTTTATTATTGTCTTTCTGGCTGTTGTCGTATCATCCTATTTTGTATTACTTGGTTTCAGGACAAGAAAGAAGAAGGATGAAGCCTTGCTGAAACAAACAGCTGCGGAATTAAGAAGCAGGCTTATGGAGATCAATATGAAGGCCATTAATTTTCAATTGAATCCACATTTTATTTTTAATTGCGTTCATTCAATAAAGACACTCCTGGGTCAATCTAAAGTGGAAGAATCCATGGCCTGTCTTCAGAAGTTCTCCCATCTGACCCGTTTGATGCTTGAAGTTATGTCAAAAAAAGAAATACCTCTGGAAAACGAACTGGAGATCATTGTTTCCTACATGGAACTGGAAAAAATGAGGTATTTGAAAGCCTTTACCTATAATATTGTGGTAGATCCGCAGGTCAATGTTCAGGCTACAATGGTACCGCCGTTAATTCTGCAACCTTTTGTCGAAAACTCCATAAAACACGGGTTCGTTAATCAGGGAATATCTTATAACATGCTGATAAAGATTGGAGTAAAGTCAGATATGTTGTTCTGCGACATTGTAGACAACGGAATTGGTCTTTCTGTGAACGCAGCGCACTGCAATACATCGGGTTTTAAAAGAGAATCTTTGGGATTGAAACTAACAGAGGACAGATTACGTATCATCAATGAAATAAACCGGACCTGCGCTTCTTTTACCATCCGGGATGCGAAGGAAGAAAACCCCGGGTCAACCGGAACAGTTGTTTCCTTATTTTTACCTTATATTACTGCAGCATGATAAGGGCTGTTATTGTAGAAGACGATTTGATGCATGTAAAAACCCTGGTCGAAATGATCAGTACACATATCCGTGACGTAGAAATACTGTCGGTTTGTACCAATGTCCCAGAGGCCGTAAAACAGATTGAAGCATTAAAGCCGCAACTTGTTTTTCTGGATATAGAACTGGGCCCCTATACGGGATTTGACTTGCTGGACATGGTGTCAAAAAGGGATTTTGAAGTGATCTTTACTACCGCTTATCAGAAATATGCATTGAGGGCAATTAAGATTTCTGCTCTTGATTACATCGAAAAGCCTTTTGATGTAGAAGATCTGAAAGAGGCCCTGTCACGTTATCAAACCAGAGCAAGCGAAAAGAAGATCCAAAACCTGCTAAATAATTTCAAGATCAGCATACAAGATCATAAGATCGCTTTTTATGATAAAGGGACATTTCTTTTTGTCAAGCTCAAAGATATACTGCGGTTACATTCTGACAATGCTTACACAGAAGTGTATTACAATGACAATCAATTGGTCAACAAATTGGTGGTATCAAAAGGAATAGCTCATTTCGAAGATCTTTTCGAAGGCAGGGGTCTGTTTTTCAGGGTTCATAACCAGCATCTCATAAATATAAATCATATCAAACAACTGGGCAATGACAACGGATTTTACATTGTCATGGATGACGCAGAAAAATCCGTTGTTCCTGTTGCCCGGGCTCGCCGGGATGAATTTCTGTTGTTCTTACGCCAGAGCGGAATATTGATATAGTGCTCCGGCTCCTGATGCATCAGTGGGGCTACTTGCTCCAGGGCTGATAGGCTGCCTTTCGGAGCTCTTTAACATTCCTGAACGGTTTGGGAGGCTTTAGGTATTTTGCCAGAAACCGATATATATCCAGCCGGATGGCCGAGGCCTGCGGGGTATCCATACGGTCAAAGGAGTGCCCGCCGGGATGATTCTCAAAAATTTTGTATTCAAAAGTTTTGCCTTCAGCTTTTAGTGCCTGGATCATGTGCTCCACTTCCAGGGAGTTGACGTCTTCATCGTTTGTGTTTGTGTGGATCAACAGGGGCGTTTGCAATTTGGCAGCTTGCCATGCCGGAGACCTGCGCCGGTATTCGGCTACGTCTTCTTCGGGGGTTTTACCAATATGATAGGGGGCCGAGAACAATTCGCCGTATGAGGGCCGTTTGTAACCCAACCGCGCAATGACATCGCAGACCGGAACACCGGCGTACCCGACTTTATAATCTTTGGGATGCTCAAACAGATTCATCAGTGTGATCATGCCTCCGTGGCTCCATCCCATGATGCCTACGCGTGATTCGTCCACTATATCGTAGTTTTCCACCATATAATTACGTCCGTACCATACGTCTTCGTTCTCCAATCCGCCATAATCAATATCCCGGTACAGAGAATATCCGTAGCCGGTACTGCCGCGGTACTCAGTGGCGACGATCACATATCCCTGGGCGATGAGTTCGCGTACTATATGGGTGTAATAAGTCGTAAAATCACCATGAACACCGCCGTGTGGCAAAACTATAAGCGGATATTTGCCAGAAGGGTCAATGTCCTTGGGCACGAAAACATAGGACCAAATCTTGAGCGGATTGCCCGCTCCTTGTCCGGCAGGGTTATTTTCCTTCCAACGGGGAACGGTTGGGATGTACACTTTATCAATATGGGCCACATCGCCCACTTTGTGATACCACAGCAGGTCGTCTATCTGTTTTGCCAGACTGAGGGACTGATGATCAACCCCCTGCGCGGCCAATGACCACGTAGGAAGCAACATCAGGAACATAAGGATCAACTTTTTCATCATTACATTTTTCTGTCAGAAGGGGTTCCGGGTAGCGGTTCATAGGACTTGAGTTCTTCAAGAAGGACTTCAATGGCCTTGTTGAGTTGTGCATCGTTACCCAAATAATCTTCAAAAGGATTAATATCTACTTCAATATCGGGATTTACCCCGTAACCTTCTATAATCCAATCTCCTTCCGTGGAGTAGGACGTAAAAAAGGGAGTCCGGACATCCTGGCCGTCCAAATATCGTTTGGAGCCCGAGATGCCTACAATACCACCCCAAGTGCGTGTGCCGATCAGTTTCCCCAGTCCCAGCTTTCGGAATCCGTAAGGGAACAGGTCTCCGTCAGACATGGAATATTTGTCTATCAGACAGACTTTGGGGCCTGTGTGGGTTTCGCCGGGAACGGGCACGTTGATGCCGCCGTTGCGGGACATGCTCATGCGGTAAGCTTGGCGGGCCAGTCTTTCCAGTATCATGGGCGAGACATTTCCGCCCCCGTTCATGCGATCGTCAATAATCAGGGCTTTTTTGTCCAGCTGGGTGTAGAACAGCTTGGTGAACATGTCCAGGCCGGCTATGCCCATATCGGGTATATGTATGTAGCCGATCTGACCGTTGCTGGCCCGGTTGACCTTGCGGATGTTTTCCTGTACCCATTCGTAATACACCAGCGGGGATTCATCGGCAATGGGTTTAACATACATGGTGCGTGCCCCCGTTTTTGTAGGCGAACTGTTCACCTTAAGAGCTACGGTCTTGTCTGCTTTTCCCACCAGGGCTTCGTAGATGACCTTCATGGACGAGCAATCAACACCGTCAACCTCCAAAATATAATCACCCTCCGATATGTTCACACCACCGTCACGGAAGGGCGACCGGAGCGATTTTTCCCAGTTTTCTCCTTTGAAAACCTTTGTAACCCTGAAAGTTCCTGACGGATCTTTGCTGAACCTTGCGCCCAACAGGCCGAGCTTGACCCTTTCAGCTCCGGGGGTATCAGATGGGGAGGTTACGTAACAGTGGCCGACGTTTAACTCCGAGATCATTTCTCCAATCACGTAGGTCAGATCGTGACGATGTTTCACATAGGGTAAAAGCACCTCGTATTTGGCGCGTATGCCTTCCCAATCCCGGCCGTGCATGGTAGGCAGGTAAAAATGATCCCTGTACACGCGCCATGTTTCCCTAAAGACCTGTTCCCATTCTGCCGGATAATCTGCAAATATTCTGACATCATCCAGCCCTATTTTCTTGTCTGATTTCCAAGTGGGTGCACCAATAATGAAAAGGTCCCTTCCGTCCTGTATGAGCATTTTTCTACCTGTGGGAGAATAAGCCAGAGGCATCCCTTTGGCAATCGTAAATTCTTTCATGTCGTTGAGCGATAGTTTCTTCACCTCTCTCCTGCTCCAGAAATAAAGGTCTCCGTCTACGGCAGCTAGAAGTTGATATGTTCCCGGTTCCAACGGAAGGGCAGATGCTCTTTCCACGATCCCGTCCAGGTCTACTTTTACACCGATCTTTTTTTCAGAAGCAGATTCCGGCTTTTCATTTTTGCGTTTTTTACCGGCCGCGGTAGGTTGCGGCTCTGTCTTTTCCTGCACCTTGAATTCCACTGCCTTGAGTGCTGTAGGGTCGGAAACGTCTTTTGCCAGGGGAATTACAAAGATATACGAGGATAGATCATAAGACGCATTCCATTCAACCTGCGAATAGGAAGCCCTGAAATCACGGTACGATGTAAAAAACAAATATTTTCCATCATCCGAAAAAATTCCCGAGTAAGCGTCGTACCAGGGACTGGTCACAGGGTAGGCGATGTTGTCTTCAGTATTGAAAAGATATACCATGCTTACACGGTTCTCGGCCTGGGTGGAATATGTGATCCATTTACCGTCTGGGGAAACATCGTATCCCCGGATGGCGCTATAAGGTGTCTGCAAAACCTTCCGGGATATGCCGGAGGCGGGATCGGCAAACCAGAGCTCCCGTTTTTCGGTGGTGAAATAAAGACCTTTGGAATCGGGAGTCCAGGAAAGGTTACCCGGATATCCCTCCTTAAAGCTGGTCAACTGGTGTGCAGCTGAAGGATTGTCATAGGGCATCACGTACAATTGGTATTCTCCCGAAACGTCAGAGAACCAGGCAATTTGCTTACCATCCGGGGACCATGTAGCACCGCGTTCATGTACACCAGGGGTCCGTGTAAGGTTATAGGTTGCTCCTTCGGTGCCGGGGACAGAAAAAATGTCGCCCCTGGCCGTTACCAAAACACGTTCGCCGTCAGGAGAGAGCGAATAACCGGAAGTCTGTTTGGAAACGTCCAGCAGACGTGTCCTGGCATAGAGGTTCTCATCGTTCATGGTGATGTTCACTTTTCTCAGGTCACTGGTTTTAACATCAAACACATAAATATACCCTCCGTTCTCGAAAACGATGTGTTCCTGTGACGATGAAGGAAATTTGATGTCATATGTATCGAAATGGGTCATTTTTTCCGTGATCTTTGTTTCTGTATCGTAACGAAACAGGTTCATGATGGAATCACGGTCAGAAATAAAATAAATATGGGAACCTATCCACATAGGGAAAATATCCTGGGCGTTATCTCCAGCTCCGGCAGTAATGTTTTCCAGCTGCGTTGTTCCCAGTTTATTGATCCAGATATCGTCTGCCTGTCCTCCTTTGTAGTATTTCCATGTACGGAATTCACGGAACATACGGTTCATGGCGAGGTACTTCCCGTCAGGGGAAAATGAACAGAATCCTCCTTCAGTGGTAGGGATCTGGGTCAGTTCGCCTCCTCCGGCAGGGACCGTAAATAGATGAGCGCGCATACCCGAAAAGCTATACCAGCGGGAACGCAATACAACACTTTCACCATCCGGGGTCCATCCCATGACGATGTTATTGGGCCCCATGCGGTCTCTTATGTTATCTCTGTCCAGTGTGGCCGTATAAGTCAGTCGCATAGGTTCGCCCCCTTTGGCGGGAATGGTATACACTTCTGTATTTCCGTCATATTGGCCTGTAAAGGCAATGGTTTTTCCGTCAGGCGAGAACCTGGGGAAGACTTCATACCCAATATGTGATGTCAACCTGACTGCAGATCCTCCCTCAAGTGGAACAGTATAAAGATCCCCTGAATAAGAAAAGGCAATGACACCGTTTCCGATGGCGGGGAAGCGGAGCAAGCGGCCTTCCGACTCTCCTGCCTGAAGGAGAGTCAAGGTAGTTAACAATAAAGTGGTTACAATAAATTTTAATTTCATGATATGGATTAATTGTATTTGTCTGCCCGTAAAGTTAAAAAAGTTATTCTAAGAGGCATAAATCTTTCTATATTTACTATACATTTAATAAAATCATTATGTCAAAATTTATTCAGGAGTTCAAACAGTTTGCCATCAGGGGCAATGTAGTGGACATGGCCGTCGGTATCATCATAGGTGCTGCTTTTGGGAAAATCGTGTCATCCCTTGTATCTGATTTGCTGATGCCCCTGGTAGGTGCACTAGCCGGTGGAGTCAATTTTACGGACTGGAAGTGGACCATTGTTGGGGAGCGGGTAAGCATGCTTGATCCGGATATAATATTACCGGCTGTGACTTTGAATTACGGGAATTTCATCCAGGTACTGATAGATTTCATCATCATTGCCTTTTGTGTGTTCCTGCTAATCAAGGGAATCAACAAGCTGACTTCGCTAAAGAAAAAAGAGAAAGTTCAGGAAACCCCGGTTCCTGCTCCCGAACCGGAACCTACCCGTGAGGAAGTTCTCTTGACCCAGATCCGCGACCTGCTTAAGAAATAAGTTTGTCCCGGAAAGGATTCAGGTAAATATATTTTGGGCCGGCGGCTTATACAATTGTGTGCTATAGTGTAGTAAACCATTGTGCGATCCGGTCTGCATAAGTACGCGATACAGGAATATCTGGGATCTTTTCAGTGCCCAGATCCAGTACAATGCCGTTGCTGGTCCGCCTGGCGATCTTTACCTGATCCAGGTTCACCATGAAAGACCGGTGACAGCGTATAACCCTGGTTTGTGCAAAACGTTCTTCCATGTCCTTGAGTGTATTTCTTACCAGATACCTGCTGACTCCGTTTTTTGACACGTACCATACCGATACATAATTATCGGCGGCTTCCAGGTAAAGCAGTGAATCCTTTTTTATAGAAAGTTGCAATTCTCCTTTTTCATCCTGGAAAGTCAGCACTTCAGAAGCCGGTATTGCGCTTTCCCCCTGCTCTCTTTCTTCTTCCAGCTCTTTGACACGCCTGGATTTTTCTCGCCAGGAAAGGAATAGAATGGATATGATATAGGGAAGCAGCAGGATCAGGCTGGTATTAATGACTGAAGAACGGTACACTTCCCAAAAATCCCGTATTTCATCTAAAGTGTATGAATAGAGGGTATAGAAAAGCGACATAAAAAAGATCTCGCCGGCGACCCATATACAATATTCCCAATAACTGATTGTCCTCTTTTTTGTATAGTAGAACATAATGATCCTGCTTATGACCACTACAAGTACTCCTGTCAGGATGATCAGGCTCGAATACAAAAAATATTCAAATCGCGTTATAGGATACCATTGTGGAGATTCAAAAGGTTTGTATATGTTTATGAACAGGAGCGCGAAAATAGCCGTGAAGATAACCAGCAGTGTAAGATTGGATCTTTTATAGATAAAAGGTGGTATTTTTCTTTGCAACAGACTCATATTACAAAGGTATAATTTTACCACATATAATAGTATTCCGTCCCTAAGAACAGATTTTCGTCCCCCGCTCACGGCTCCTGTCCCATTTATTTGATTAATTTCTTTGCAAGGTTTTGCTTTGAACCATGGAACGTACAAAGCAATTGAGCGAATGGTTTTCTTTTGAGCACCACGTGAAGTTCCCCGACAGGCCCGTTGTCTCCTGTCCTTTTCTGTTTACCCAGAATACAGGACGCGAAGAGATCCGCCTGATACAGGAACCAATACAGCCGGCTCCATTTTGTCCTGTCTCTGATACCACGATCCGGGAAAATCAGCAGTTCAGATACGTCGTATTTGCTCCGGACCAGTGTGCCCGGTTTGACAGGGCTATCATCCTTCTCCACGGATTGAACGAGAGGTCTTGGCTTAAATACCTGGCCTGGGCCGAAGAACTGGTAATGACTTGTGGTGTCCCCGTAATATTGTTTCCCATAGCTTTTCATATGAACAGGACGCCGGCAACCTGGTACACGCCTCGCTGGCTCATGCCGTGGCTCAACCGGCGCAAACAGGAAATCAAGGATCTTTGTAACGCCTCTTTTTTCAACGTGGCACTTAGTTCCCGTCTTTCGGCAAGCCCTTTGCGTTTTTACAGTTCGGGGCTTGAATCGGCTTATAACCTGCTTCAACTCATAATGGAGCTCAAACAAGGGGAACATCCTCTTTTTTCTGAAGATGTCAGGGTGGACTTTTTTGCTTATTCCATTGGAGCTCTGCTGGTGCAGGTATTGCTGATGGCAGATCCGGAAAAGTGCCTTGGCGCATCCAGGCTTTTCACCTTTTGTGGCGGTTCTGTTTTTGAAAGGATGAACGGTAATTCACGGGATATCATTGATCAGGAAGCGTACCTGAGGATCAGGGAATTTTACCTGAACGATTTTCTGTTGGCAGGTCATACCCAACAGACTGATAAGCAGCCCCAAACAGCCTGCATGTTGTTTACGGAGGCATTCCGGGCAATGATCCCTTCACTGGATCACGGGGGAAAACGTCAGGCTTTTTTTTCGCAGGCACAGGAAAGGATTCGGATGGTCTCGTTAAGGCAGGATATCGTGATTCCTACCTGCGGAGTCCGGGAAGCTGTAGGTTGTCTTCTGGCCGATTATATGGTCGAAGAACTGGAGTTTCCCTATCCCTGTACCCATCAAGTGCCGTTCCCCGATAACGGGAAGATTGACCCATCGGAAGTCATGATCTCTTTTCGTGCTGTATTTGAAAGAGCAGCCCGTTTTCTTGCCTGAAAACAGTCAGAGCCTGATGGAGAATTTCTTTAGACGTGTATCGAGCATATCCTGTGGAATGATATGCTTTACCGTATCGGCTACAGCATTCAAAAGCCTTTCACGGATGAAATCCCGATAAACAACCAGAGAGATTTCTCTTACCGGAGGCGGAGAAACCACAGGCCGGATATTCTGTAATTGTGCTTTATGCAACATGGGTTGGTGCAGTTGCGGGATAAGGGTGTACCCGCCATTGGTGTCAATGATCCTGATCAGATTGTCTATACTTCCAGCTTCATATACCTGTTTATCGACCGGAGTGTTCTCAGTGCAAAAATTAAATACCTGATTTCTAAGACAGTGGCCTTCCTGAAGGACCCAAAGATGTTGCAGGGGCAATTCTGCAGAGGACAACTCTTCCTTACTGTAGTTGGGATCAGTCGGGGAAACATATGCCAGGAAGCGTTCGTAATAGAGCGGGATCTCAAGCAGGTCGGGATCTTTCAAAGGCGTAGCCAGAATACCCATATCTATTTTTGCTTCCTTCAGGTCCCTGATGATTTCATCTGTACGCATTTCCAGGATACGGACTTCCGATTGCGGAAAATTATTTTGAAAAAGACTTATAAAACGGGGAATGATATAAGGGGCAACAGTGGGAATGATTGCTAGGCTAAAATGTGTAGCCAGTTCCTCTTTCCTGGCTGTCACGATCTCTTTCAGTTGCAAGGCGTGTTGCAATACAATCCGGGCCTGTCGTAAGATCTCCTGACCTGTGGGAGTAGGTTCCACAGGATGTCTGGACCGGTCAAATATTTTTACGTCCAATTCTTCTTCCAATCTGGCGATCATAGCACTAAGGGTAGGTTGCGCCACTCCACATTCTGTGGCCGCCTTTACAAAATGTCTATGGCGGTCAACAGCTGTGATGTATTCCAATTGTTGCAGTGTCATACAACAAAGATATAGAAATTATCTATATATGCATAGAAAAAATCTGTTTGATTAATATTTATAGCCGCCTTACCTTTGTATCGAAATCAAAAATAAGTCAGATTAAACTATTATAACATGGAAACGTTAGATTACATTTCACTCAACAAGAAAGGCATTTTGCCCGTTGTGGAAGAACTGCAAAAACTCTTGGCAGACATCCAAATCTTTTACACCAACCTCAGAGGGTTTCACTGGAACGTGAAAGGAAAACAATTCTTTATGCTTCATGAGAAATTTGAGGAAATCTACGACGATATGAACGAAAAGGCAGACCAGGTGGCCGAGAGAATCCTCATGCTGGGCCATACACCCGCCAATAACTACAGCGAATATTTAAAGATATCCCAAATAAAGGAAGTTAGTGGAATGTCCGATGGCAAAGAGATCATAGAGGTGATCCTGGACTCCTTCAAAATGTTAATGCTCCGCGAAAGAACGGTATTGGAAAAAACGGGCAAAGTAAATGATGAGGTGACAGTAGCCATGATGAGCGATTACCTTAAGGAGCAGGAAAAAACGGTCTGGATGCTCGTTGCCACGCTCGGCGGTTGATCTGTCAGGGACAGTAGAACAGCTGTACTTACTTAACAGATATAAACACAAAAAATAATTAAAATGGAAAATATTAATAACATTAACAAAACATACCAGATCCCCAGAATAGGGGAACGCGCACCACAGTTCAAAGCCATTACAACCCAGGGTGAAATCAATTTCCCATCCGACTATAAAGGAAAATGGGTTATCCTGTTCAGTCACCCTGCAGATTTTACACCTGTATGTACGTCAGAGTTCATGACCTTTGCCTCTATGGAAGATGAGTTCAAGGCATTAAATACAGAGCTTGTCGGATTGTCTGTAGACGGTCTTTACAGCCACATTGCCTGGCTGAGGACCATCAAAGAAAAAATCGAATACAAAGGCATGAAAAATGTCGAGATCAAATTCCCGCTTATAGAGGACATCACCATGGAGGTAGCAAACCTTTACGGAATGCTCCAACCGGGAGAAAGCAACACCAAAGCAGTTCGTGCTGTATTTTTCATAGACCCCAAGGGCATTATCAGAACCATCATTTATTATCCTTTATCCCTTGGACGTAATTTTGACGAGATTAAACGTGTCCTGATAGGACTTCAAACGGCAGATGAATTTAAAGTGGCCCTGCCAGCCGACTGGCGTCCGGGAGATGACGTGATAGTTCCGACAGCCGGATCATGCGGTCAGGCAAGAAGCCGGCTCGAAATTCCGGAAGAAGGCGTCACATGTTACGATTGGTTTTTTTGTACCAAAAAACTTGAAAAAGAAAAACTGGAGAAAGCTTTATGGAAGAAGATCATCTGATTTGCTATTGCAACGAAGTATATAAAAGCACTATTGTAAATGCCATCAAAGAAAAAGGACTAAAAACTGTTGAGGAGATAGGGCATGAAACAGGGGCTGGTCAGGTTTGCGGACAATGTCAGCCTGATATCCGGAAATTGCTGGATGAACTAAATGCAAAATAAATGCACACAAGTGAACATATGTTCACTTTATTTGCTATATTTGCATTGTTAAACCAAAAAAAAAGAATTATGCCAAGAGGAGATCGTACCGGACCAATGGGACAAGGTCCTGTTACCGGAAGAGGATTAGGATACTGTAGCGATTATGAATCATCGGGTTTTACCAAAGGATTCGGAATGGGTGGCGGCTTTGGCCGTGCACACGGTTTTGGCCGGAGCACAGGCCGCGGTATGGGCTATGGCCGGAGCTATGGATTTGTTCCCTGGCCTTCGTACAGTAAAGAAAATGAAATACAAATTCTGAAGGATCAGGCAGAATCCTTAAAACGTGCTCAGAAAAATATTGAAAAAAGACTGGGCGAATTGGAAAAAGAGACGGACAGATCTATACGTTCGGAAGCGGGACGTGGTCAGGGCAGGCCATAACCAAAAGAGAACGTATTGTGATAAAATGTTTCATAAGCAATCTTGAAAATTTTAGGGAAAAGTTATCTTTGCTTAATGAAACGTACAATTGTTTATTGCTGTTTGTTATGGATCCCCTGGATAGCCCTGGCTCATCCCGGAGGCCTTTTTTCGGATCAGGTAAGATATACTCCGGAAGATCAACGAGTTTATGAAAAAGTAATGGAAGTATTGCTTCCCTTGCGCAGCGAATCCATGCCCGTGCTGATTATGAAAGCTGCAGAAGCCATGCTGGGAACACCTTATGTGGGTGGAACTCTTGAGCAGACACCTGAAATGCTGACAGTTTCCTTGGCACGGACCGACTGCATTCTTTTGGTGGAAGCCTGTGTCTGTATGGCCCTGACCGCCCGGCAGGATGATCACAGCTTTGAAGCTTTTTGTAAAAATTTAAAACAATTCCGCTACAGGGATGGTGTTATTGACGGATACGTAAGCCGCATTCATTACACCAGCGAATGGATCCGCCAGGCCGAGGCCCACGGTCTGGCTGCTGAAGTCAGCAAAGACATCAAAGATATTCCGCTGGAACAGGCATTTTCGTTTATGTCCATGCATACCGGCAAATATCCGCAATTGCAAGCAGATCCGCTTCTTGTTGCCGGGATCAAAGCTGTGGAAAAGAGATTAAGTAAAGGGACCTATCATTATATCCCCAAAGCACAACTGGAAGATAATCTGGATAAAATTCAACACGGGGATATGATTTGTTTTGTGACAAATATTGAAGGACTTGACATTAGCCATGTGGCGTTTGTTTACGAGTATTATACGTGTGAGCACGATTGCTGTCCCGATGGGCGAGGGTGTTCCAACGGGCAAAGACAAATAGGATTCCTTCATGCATCCTCAAAAGTAGGAAAAGTGGTCACAGATAAGATGACATTGCCGGGATATGTAAACAGCAACAGCTCCTGTACCGGCATCAGGATCGTCCGCTTTTTGTGATCCAGTCGATGATGGACATAATCAGCCGGGGGACTGGTATGTCGGGATCATAAGCAAAAGATACGAACTTGCGGGAGATGTCTTTTTCGGATTGTTTCTCCAGATATGAATGAAAAATGTCTTCTCCCCATTCTTCCCGGAGGGTATCGGCATAATTACTGGTGGTATAAAAGACACTCACACCTTTATCCATAGTAGCTACCAGCCTGGTGTTGAGTTCTTCTTCCTCTGCCCGTCTGTCTGCATAATAAGAATTACGTTTTTCGTATGCGACAGCAGTCTCTAGATCAAAGGCAAGTGCCAGTTCTACAAAGTCGAGCATATCCGATTTATTACCCACATTCAGTATGGTAACCCCCAACAGGTCATAATCCAGTTCCAGCCGCGTCTGGTAATCCCACAGGATCTTTTTCTGGGTCTCATTTTCCACCAGCAGGACTTTTTTTGAGAAAAAGATCTCGTTCAGTTCTGTGGACATGATATGTCTGAAAGTTTCTTTCAATTGCGGAACATTAACGCCTTCGGGCGCTTTGACGTATGTTCCGCCACCGTCATTGGAAACCATCCTGACCGAATCAAAATCGGAAAGAAAAACAAAGTTTGTAGAGTGCGTTATGTAGATCACCTGGTTTTTTTCGCTAATACTGCGCAACGCTTTGTAAAGATTGCGTTTCATACTGGGATATAAATACATTTCCGGTTCTTCCACCATCAGGATGAAACCCTGGCTCTTTTGTTGGTTGTATGCATTAAGGATGGATAGAACTATGGCATTCTGGACGCCTTCTCCCAGAGCCCTTAGGGGGGTTATCCGGTCTTCTTCATACAAACACATTTCCATGGATTGGTAAAAATCCAGGGAAGTGATGGGCTTGAAATAAATATCCCAACTGGCCTCATCCTGATCATACTCTTTGCCTAGATAATCGAACATAGACTGCCGGATGGTGTCTTTGAGGCGGGAAAAGGCCTCTGTCCGCAGCGTTATCATGGCTTCCTCTATACACTGGTCAAACCATTGCTTGCGGGGGATCTGCGTTTCTGTCCCGTCTGTGTTCATCATAGAGATGGTGTTGTCTTTTCTCAGAAAATCGCGGTTGATCTCCATGAGCAGGCTATTGAGCAGTGTCTGGCGGATATCGGTACGGGATTGGGTTGTGATGCGATCGGTCCTTATGTAGACTACGGGGATTTTATCCCTGATCTTGTCCAGGGGACAACTCAGGGTGTTGTACAGCCGGGTGGCGCCTGTCCCGTTTTTTTCCGAAAGGACTTGTACAAGGCGGTCATCTTTGGTCAAACAATATTTTTCCACATAACGTTTACCTTTTAAAGGCCCGTTCTCATAACGTTTGTATATACATCGTATTTTGTCAATACAGGCAGGTTCACCTCCTTCGAACGGCTCGAAAACAAACGGCTCGTCAAATTCAATTTCTACGTCTATGTTTCTGTTGGGATCCTGCTGGTACACATCTTTTTCGGTAAAAATCTCGGACAGCGGAGTTTCCTGTCCCAGAATCTTGTTGATGCACCAAAGAATGTTGCTTTTACCTGAATTGTTGGGGCCGATCAATGCAGTGAGCCGCGAAAATTCAATTTCGACGGTATCTCTTATGGAACGATAATTAGAGATCCGGACTTTTTTTATTTTCATATTTTGCAAGCATATTAAGAGAAAAGAGGCGAAAAGCCTGATAAAGATAAAAAAAACAATAATCCCTGCCAAAAGGTTTGGGATTATTGTTGCAACAAAATTAAAGTGATCCCTGAGGATCAGAATGTATGTATAGCCAGACCACTGCGGAGCTTGGGTTCAAACCAGGTGGTTTTGGGTGGCATGATGTTCCCGGTATCGGCAATCGTGATCAATTGCTTCATGGTAACCGGATACAGGGCAAAGGCTGCTGCCATTTCGCCGGAATCCACCCGCCGTTTTAATTCTCCCAGACCCCTTATTCCCCCTACAAAATCTATGCGCTTGCTGGTTCTCAGATCCCTGATGTCCAGCAATTTATCAAAGACCAGGCTGGAAAGGACCGTAACATCCAGGGTCCCAATGGGATCGTTATCGTTATAGGTGCCCTGGCGAGCCGTGAGCGAATACCAGCATCCGTTAAGATACATCGAAAAATTATGCAGACCAGAAGGCACATAGGGCTGATCGGCATCGCCCAGGCATTCTACCAGAAAGTCGCGGGAAAGTGCCTGCAGAAAGGTATCGGGGGCCATTCCGTTCAGATCCTTTACCACCCGGTTGTAGTCAATGATCTTCAGATGGCTTTCCGGGAACACAACGGCCATAAAATAATTGTATTCCTCCTTTCCCGTATGTTTCAGATTCGCGGCCTTACGTTCGGATCCTACTCCTGCAGCAGCGGCAGTGCGATGGTGTCCGTCGGCTACATAAAAAGCAGGAACACTGGCGAAGGTCCTGGTAATATCGTCAATGTCTGTCTGTTCCGTCACAGGCCAGAAATGATGTCCAAACCCGTCGGGAGCTATGAAATCGTATTCGGCAGGTCCTGCAACGATCTTATCCACTATCCGGTTTATCCGGGGTACGTCGGGATAGGCAAAGAAAACAGGTTCAATATTAGCACTTTGAATCCTGACATGGACCATACGGTCTTCTTCCTTATCTTTTCGTGTGAGCTCGTGTTTTTTTATCTTACCGGATAAATAGTCTTCAACATGAGCACAGACCACCAGTCCGTACTGGGTACGCCCTTCCATTGTCTGGGCGTAAACATAATACATTTCTTTAGGGTCCCTTACAAGCCATCCACGTTCCTGCCACAGGCGAAAATTTTCAACGGCTTTGTCATAAGCTTCCCTGGAATGCTCATCTATGACAGGATCAAAGTCGATTTCGGGTTTTGTGATGTGCAGTAACGATTTTTCGCCGGCCTCGGCTTTTGCCTCGGCGGAATTCAGAACATCGTAAGGACGGGCGGCCACTTCTTCCACAAATTCTCTGGGCGGCCTGAGGGCAGCAAAAGGTTTGATCTTTACCATAAATTATAACTTTACAGGGCCATGCGGCTTACTTGTTCAACTGAAAGGTCTTATTACCGTTTTGGATAAAGGCTACGATCTGACGGGCAGCAGCCAGGCCTGCATTGATGTTGGCCTCTTCTGTTTGGGCTCCCATCTTTTTAGGTGTGGCAAACACACGGGTGTCGAATTGAGCCTTTAAAGCTTCCATATTGCCAGGAGCAACATCGGTAGCATATTTGAGGTCTTTGCGTTCGGCCAATATTTCTTCCAATTCCGTTTCATTGATTACTTCCTTGCGGGCTGTATTGATCAGACAGGCACCTTTAGGCATAAGCGAAAGCAATGCTTTGCCTATAGAACCTTTTGTCTGGTCATTGGCCGGAATATGCAGCGAGAGATAATCGCTGCGACTATAAAGATCTTCCACAGTTTTGGCCACATGTACTTGTTCTGCCTGAATTACGGAGGCAGGAATGAACGGGTCGTATGCATAGATTTTCATACCAAAGCCTTTGGCCAATCCTGCCACCAAACGGCCTACATTCCCATAGGCCTGTACACCTAATGTTTTACCTTTTAATTCAGTGCCTGTGCCGGGTTGGAATTGTTTTCGGGCCATATAGATCATCATGCCAATAGCCAGCTCGGCCACTGCATTGGAATTTTGTCCGGGAGTGTTCATTGCAACGATATTTTTCTCGCTGCAGGCTTCCAGGTCCAGGTTATCATAACCGGCCCCGGCACGTACTACGATCTTCAATCGTTTGGCGGCTTGGACCACTTGACGGGTCACTTTGTCAGATCGGACAATCAGGGCATCTGCATCTGCCACTGCTTCCAGCAGTTGTTCCTGTAATGTGTAATTTTCCAGCAGGGACAACGTCATTCCTGCTTGTTCCACTATGGAACGGATACCATCCACGGCTTTTTTTGCAAATGGTTTTTCAGTTGCTATCAGTACTTTCATATCGGCTTATTTATGTGTTTTTTCAAATTCCTGCATACAGTTAACTAAGGCCTGTACGTTTTCCTTTGGGCAGGCATTGTAAATAGAAGCCCTAAACCCTCCGACTGAACGGTGACCCTTGATGCCCACCATGCCACGGGATTTGGCAAAATCCATGAATCCGGCTTCCAATGATTCATAACCCGGGGCCATAACAAAACAAACATTCATTACAGAACGGTCTTCTTTTGCTGCAGTGCCTTTAAAGAGCGGATTACGGTCAATTTCCCCGTATAACAGATCGGCTTTTTCCCGGTTGATCTTGCGAATGGCTTCCACACCACCCAGTTTTTTGAGCCATTTGAGGGTTTGTGTCATGATAAAGATGGGGAATACGGGCGGGGTGTTGAACATAGATTCACCTTCAATATGTATCTGGTAATTTAGCATGGAGGGAATATGACGGCTTACTTTACCTAAAATATCTTTGCGTATAATCACAAAAGTAACCCCGGCAGGACCTACGTTTTTTTGAGCACCTCCATAAATCAAAGCGTATTTTGACACATTTACCGGACGGCTCATGATATCAGATGACATATCGGCTACCAGCGGAACGGGGCTGTCCATATCGGTGTGGATCTCGGTCCCGTAAATGGTGTTGTTGGTTGTAATGTGAAAATAATCCGCATCGGCCGGAATGTTAAAATCTTTAGGGATGTGATTGAAAGTACTTTCTGCCGAGGATGCCACCGTTACCACTTCACCAAAAGCCTTGGCTTCCTTGATCGCCTTTTTTGCCCAGACGCCAGTTTCCAGATAGGCCGCTTTCCTGTTTAGCAGGTTCATGGGGACCATGCAGAACTGCAGACTTGCACCGCCTCCCAGGAAAAGAACTTCGTAGTTGTCGGGTATATGCAGCAATTCTTTCCATAGGGCACGACACTCATTCATCACTGCCTCCCAGTCTTTGGAACGGTGTGATATCTCTACTATCGACATTCCGGAATTGTTAAAATCCTGTAAAGCATCAATACCTGTCTTAATGGCTTCTTTGGGCAGGATACAGGGACCTGCGTTAAAATTGTATGTGGTTTTCATATTTAATGAGTTTAAATTACAAATTCTTTATGGATGCAAATATATAGTAAAAAAGTACAATCAGAAATTAATTATTGCTAATGATCTGTAAGTTTTTTTGTTCCGTTTCCTTTTCGCAGTAGTGACATCTTAACACGAGCCCTTCCGGGGTCATACTTGTGATAAACCGTGTCCTGACCGGTTCGTGATTTGTTATGCACCTGGGATTAAGACAACGAACCAATCCGCAGATCTCGGAGGGAATGACAACGCGTCGTTTTTCCACGACTTTATATTCCTTGATAATATTGAGTACGGCATCCGGCGCCACCAAGGCTATACGGTTCACATCATCTTCTTCAAAAAACTTGTCAGTGATCTTAATTATGGATTTAGTCCCCAAGACTTTGCTTTCCAGGTTGGTTCCAAAGGTCATCTGCAACCCTCCTTTTGCAAGCCCCAGTATTTCAATTACATGGAACAGCTCTCCGGCAGGTATCCTGTCTATGACAGTTCCGTTCCTAATGGCGCTTACCTTCAGTTTTTTCTTTGTTTCCATGACTGTGATATTATATTACTGGTTCATAAGATAAGTGATGATCCCCATCCGGGTATAAACACCGTTCCGGGCCTGATCAAAATAATAGGCTTCGGGCCTTTCATCAACGTCTGTTGCGATTTCGTTGACCCGGGGCAAGGGGTGGAGGATACGCAGGTTAGGCCGGGTCTCGGTCAGCATGGAGGCATCCAGGCTCATCAGGTTTCGGACTTTTTCAAATTCCATGGGGTCCTGGAAACGTTCCTGCTGGATTCTTGTCATATAAAGGATATCGGTATCACGGATCTGACCCTCCAGCACATTATGTTGTGTATAGGGGATATTTCGTGAATCCAGAAAGTGTTTGTATTCCCAGGGAATTTCGAGCTCCGGACAGGATACAAAATGAAAACGGGGATTAAAATGGCTCATCGCCTGCAGTAGGGAATGAACCGTCCTTCCGTATTTTAGATCCCCTACCATGGTTATGGACAGGTTTTCGAGTGTCCCCTGGGTTTTCCGGATGGAATACATATCCAGCAGGGTTTGTGTCGGGTGCTGGTTGGCTCCATCCCCGGCGTTGATAACCGGGCACCCTGCGATTTCAGAAGCGTATCGCGCCGCACCGTCCAGGGGATGGCGCATCACAATCATATCGGCATAGTTGGAAACCATCTTAATGGTGTCCTTCAGGCTTTCTCCCTTGGCAATGCTGGTGGCCGACAGAGAGGCGAACCCGACGACTCGTGCACCCAGCCGGCTGGCCGCTGTTTCAAAACTCAGCCGGGTGCGGGTTGAAGGTTCAAAAAAAATGCAGGCAATCACCTTGTCCATGAAAATCGGGCAGTTTGGATCTGCTTCGTATTTTTGGGCAAGGTCCAGGACCTGCATCATCTCTTCTTTGTTAAAGTCGTTGATTGAAATGAGAGATTTCATGTATGAGAAATTACTAATACTATGTAGGTTCAAGCGAAGATAAAAGACTCTGACGCCCCGAGGGGGGGATCCTGACCGTTAAATGGCAGGGAAGGGGATCGTCAGTAAAGGATTGTTCTACGATCTGTGCACCGATATCGTGCAGAGCCTTCATCACCTTGTCGGTTTGGTCGTAATTATAACTAAACCGGAAGGTTTCCATGACCTGTTTTTCTACAATGGCAGCATTTTCCAGTGCACTTCGTGCAGCAGTTCTATAAGCGTTAATAAGACCTCCCGTTCCCAGTTTAATCCCTCCAAAATATCGTATCACAACCATCAGTACATCGGAAAGATTAAAAGAGATCAACTGACCCAGGATGGGTTTGCCAGCTGTTGAGGAAGGTTCTCCGTTGTCGTTCGCCCTCCAGGACTCTCCCCCGGGCCCCAGACGATACGCATAACAGATGTGTCTTGCATCAAAGAACTTTTTTTTCATGATCCCCAATTGAAGGCGGATATCTTCTTCCGAAGAGACAGAAAATCCAAATGCAAGGAACCGGCTTCCCTTTTCCTTGTAAAGTCCCTCACAGGGAGCTCCCAGGGTTTTATATATCTGATCGGAAGACATCATGCGAAAATACGGCTTTTGCGTATCTTTGCAAAATTGAACCTGAAAATTATGGCTTTTGCCTCTAAATTTTTGGAACAGGCCGTGCAGGCCATCACGTGGTGCGATAATGTAGTCATTGCAGAGGCTGCAAGAAGGAATCCCTGGTTCATTCCCCGTTTTGTTCGCTACCGGCTTGATACGTTAAAGGAAAGCCTGGAAAAAGAGAAGAAAATCCTGCTACAGTTACTGGATATGCCAATCAGGGATAATGGACCCCGGATCCTATCCATTATTGCCGCAGGAAACATTCCGATTGTCTGCTGGCATGATTTTGTTTGTGCGCTTGCCTATGCTGCGGGCCATCCGCAGGAAGTAGTACTGGAAATAAAACTTTCTTCAAAAGACGATGTGTTGTTACCTGCCATTGTGAAACGCCTTGAAGGAATGAAGGATTCCTGCCTGTCAGGAGTACAGGTGCGTTTTGTCAGGCAGGCTGATCCGGGAACGCAGGCCATATTATTTACAGGAGGATCACAGGCACAGATGTATTATCGTCAAACCTTTCCTTTGGTACCGGTGCTTATGCGCACCGGAAGGACTTCCGTCGCCATATTGGACGATACAGAGACGGAAGAACAGCTGGGAGATTTGGCGCGTGATTGTTTCCTGTACTTTGGGTTAGGCTGCCGGAACGTGACCTTGCTGCTTGTTCCACAGGATTATGATCTGAATCCGTTTGTCCTGAAAGTAGATGCCACGTTGGGAACTGTTTTGCGTAACCATGAAAATTTCAAGAATGCCTTTCGCCACGCCAGGGCGTGTCATTTGATGTTGTCAACTCAAACGGCCGGGTACAGTTTCTTCCCGGATCTTTTTCTTTTGAAAGAAAGCGATGACCTAACCCCCCCTCCGGCCGTATTGCATTATGTGAGGTATCGGAACCGGGAAGATGCCGAACGTTTCATCGCCATGCACAAAAACAGGATACAATGTGTTGCGGGACCGGGACATGTTCCCCTGGGACAGACGCAATCCCCGTTGTTTACCGATTACGCCGATGGACTTAATACATTAGAATGGCTACAAAAATTATCATACTGACCGGGCCGACCGGGGTGGGAAAGACCAAACAGGGCCTGGCCATTGCCCGGTTGCTGGGATCTCCGGTCATTAATTGTGACAGCAGGCAGATCTACAAGGAGTTGCGCATAGGAGTCGCTCGTCCTGCTCCTGCTGAACTTGCTCTTGTAAAACACTATTTTATTGCCAGCCATTCCATACACCAGCCTTATTCAGCAGGAGATTATGAAAGGGAGGCATGGGACCTGGTCATGAGCCTGGCTCCTACACATCCATACCTTTTACTGGTCGGAGGATCGGGACTATATATAGATGCGTTTGTCAAAGGGATCGATCTGATGCCCCTGCCCGATCCGGAACTAAGAAAAGAACTGATACTGATGGCAGAAGATCCGGGGGGCCTGGAAACATTGCGTGCACGCCTGAAGGAATTGGATCCGGTGACGTATGCACGCATTGACTTGGCTAATAAACGCAGGATAATGCGTGCGGTAGAGGTCTGTATGCTTTCCGGTAAGCCTTACCATACTTTCCTCAGTCATACGAACAGGGAACGACCTTTTGAAATAGAGCAGCTGCTGATGGATAGACCACGGCCGGAATTATATGAGCGTATTGACAAGCGCGTAATAGGAATGATGGAGGAAGGTCTGCCGGAGGAAGCCCGGGGGCTGTATCCGTACAGAAAACTCCCTGCACTCCGGACGGTGGGGTACAGGGAGCTTTTTGATCATTTTGAAGGGAAATACCCTTTAGAAGAAGCTGTCAGACTGATACAGCGTAATACGCGCAGGTATGCCAAACGTCAGCTGACTTACTGGAGAAATGTACCTAGAAAGGAAGATCATCCGCTCCTTCGTCCTGATCCGTCATTATAGCAGAGGCGGGGGGAAGATCGTTTGGCACGGCCGGTCCGGCCGTAACTTTTTCAAGGCGCCAGGCGCGTAGTTCTGTGTACCAGCGCCCGTTGTATTCTCTTGATTCAATATTGACGGAAACTTTAATGCTCTCGCCGATCGAAAAGGATTCCAGCTCCCGGATTTTGTCATCTCCGAAGACAGAAATGCAAACTTTGCGCAGATAAGAGGATTCGCGGGTCTCCAGAATGAATTCCTGTTTTACCCAGTTGCCTCTGGCGCCAGTGCCTTTGAACAGCGGAAGTTTCCCTATCAATGTTCCCTGGATTTCCACTTTCCCGATCAGTTTGCCGAGGGGAACACCTTGTTCATTTCCACTTCAAAAATCAGCGTGCTGTTGGGACCTATGACAGCACCGGCACCGTTGGGCCCGTATCCCAGTTCGGAAGGCACGTAAAGAATGATCTTTCCTCCTTCACCAATCAACTGCATACCTTCAGTCCAGGCAGGGATCACCCTGTCAAGCGGAAATTTTGCCATCTCATTACGTGAATAGGAAGAATCGAACTCTGTCCCGTCAATCAGGGTTCCCAGGTAATGTACTTCAACAGTATCGCTTGAGTTGGCACGGACTTCGTTACCTTCTCTTATGATCTTATATTGTAGCCCGCTGGGCAATACCACCACGCCTTCCTTGGTCTTATTGTCTTCCAGAAAAGCTGCACCTTCCCTCAGGTTACGTTCTCCTTCAGCAACGCTCTTTTTTTGCATGAACGAGGTTATGTCGTTGTTCCAGGACATCATTTCTTCCTGGCTGGGTTCGTTCTCACGAGCCATCAGCTCCTTGTATGCTTTGATGACCAGATCGTTGTTCAAATCACCGAAATTGGATTGTCTGACCATTGAAGCCAGGGAATAACCGACCGCCCGGCTGACCGAATCTACAGCTTCCTGTGAAAAATCCCCATTGCCCTTAGATGTGCCGCTGTTGCACGACATAGCAAGCATTCCGCCCAAGAGGGCGATTGATAAAATCTTTAAAGTTCTCATTGTAAAAAAATATTGTTAGAAATATTGATTGCCTTAATAGTAAACGACAAATGTAAGGTTTATTTCTTGTTATTTAAATAGGAGTAACAGCAAATTTTATGCAAAAGACGGGCTCCCACTATGGCATCCCATGGATCGCTGTCCCCCGGGGCAACTTCACACAGGTCAAAACCAATGATCCTTCGTGCGGAAGATGCCAGCAGGTAAAGCAGGTAATCTACCTGCTGGAAACTGAGTCCGCCGGGGACAGGTGTTCCGGTGTGGGGACAAAGTTCAGGTGACAGGCCGTCAATATCCAGGCTGATATAAACCTGGTCCGGAAGGCTTTCCATTATTCTGTGGCATTGATCCCGCCAGGTGAGTCCTTCATACAAATCTTCGTTAAGCGACTCATCGGGGAAAAAAGCAATACGTGCATCACTCCGGATTATATCGTGTTCCTGGCTGCAGTAATCCCTGACGCCTACCTGGGTGAGTGATGTGATGGAAGGTACGGTCTTCAGGGTGTTGAACATGATGGAAGCATGAGAAAATGTGAAACCCTCATAAGCTTCCCGCAAGTCTGCGTGTGCATCTATGTGCAGGATCCCGAATGACCCGAAATGTTCACCCAATGCCTGAAGGTATCCAAGGGGCACTGAATGTTCTCCCCCCACGACACCCACAAGTTTGCCCAGGCGCAGTTGCTCGGAACATTGCAGGTAAACGATCCGGTTCATGCGTGCACAGGCCCTATTTACCTGTTCCAGGATCTCGCCCAGGCCACGCTGCAAGGGATAGGTTCCTTCTTCCCAGCACTGGATGATCCTTTCGGCCATGTTCCGGGCCGTGCGGTTAAGGATAGGAAGCTCTTCATGCTCCGGAATAGTAGCGATGGGGATTTTCCAGGCTTCGGGTACCCTGGAATTGAAAAGATCAACCTGTATCGAAGCTTCTATGATAGCTTCCGGTCCCAGATGTGTCCCGGGACGGTACGAAGTGGTCACGTCCCAGGGTACGGAAATGAGTACGATCTCTGCTTCCTCCTGTGTAAAAGGCAGGGCAAAATACCTGCCGTTGGCAACACCGGGCAGGTTGGGATCAAATGTATTCATACGATTCCTTCTCTGATTATATCGTGTATATGGACCATTCCAACGTACCGGTCGTTCTGCAGAACAATAAGTTGAGTAATCTTGCCTGCCTGCATCATCCTGTAAGCGTGAACTGCCAGCTCATCGTAGAGGATTGTCTTGGGATCGCGTGTCATGACGTCAGCTGCACAGAGTGTTTCCAGATTGCTGTTCTTTTCCAGCATCCTCCGTACGTCACCATCTGTTATGATCCCCTGCAGCTTATCCTTATCGTTCAAAACGGCTGTGGCACCCAAACGGTTGCGCGAGATCTCGAATATCGTGTCCCGTATCGTTTGTTCCGGCCTGACTTTGGGACGAAGTACGGGGTCCATTATATCGGAAACCCTGAGGTACAATTTCTTGCCTAATGAGCCACCCGGGTGAAAACGGGCAAAATCGGAAGGTGTGAAGCCGCGCAGTTTTAACAAGCATACGGCCATTGCATCTCCCATAACCATTTGTACGGTGGTGCTGGCAGTGGGTGCAAGATCGTTCGGGCATGCTTCATGGGGTGCGGAGGCCAGGAGTACGTAATCGGCCGATCTACCCAGATAGGATTCCCTGTTCCCAACCATGCCGATCAACGGGTTCCCCATTTTACGAATAAGAGGAACAAGCACCTTAATCTCGGATGTTTCTCCGCTTTTTGAAAGACACATGACCGTATCTCCCGGTTGTATGATACCCAGGTCGCCGTGAATGGCATCAGCAGCATGCATGAATACCGCAGGAGTTCCGGTGGAATTGAGAGTGGCAACGATTTTTTGACCAATAATGGCGCTTTTTCCAATGCCTGTAACGATAAGGCGGCCCCTGGAAAGGTAGAGGATCTCCACTACTTTCAGAAAGGATTCGTCAATGGATTTACGCAGGAAGTTGATGGCAAGCTGCTCTTTTTCAATAACTTCAAGTGCTGTTTTTATAATATCCGGATTGGGTGTGCTCATAAAATTTTGAAAGAACAAAACAAACGTATAACTTAGTGCACAAAGGTAGTAAAATATGTGTACTTCATCCGAATTGCACCTTCAGCTGAAAAGGCATTTTGGATTCAACTCATTCAAGGGACTTCAGGAAGAAATTATCACCCATCTGATGCATGGGGGAGATGCTTTCGTACTTATGCCTACCGGAGGAGGCAAGTCTTTATGCTATCAGTTGCCCGCCCTTTTAATGGAAGGTACGGCCATTGTGATCTCTCCCCTTATTGCCCTGATGAAGAACCAGGTGGATGCTATCCGAGGTTTAGCTGGCGAAAATTACGGGGTGGCACATTTTCTGAACTCATCCCTTACAAAGTCACAGGTCAGCGAAGTAAAAGAATCGCTCCTTTCGGGAAAGACCAAATTGCTCTATGTAGCTCCCGAATCGCTGACCAAAGCAGAGAACATCCAGTTGCTTAAACAATTGAAGATATCGTTTTATGCCATTGACGAAGCCCATTGCATATCGGAATGGGGACATGACTTTCGTCCAGAATACAGACGGATCCGTCCACTGGTCAAAGAGATTGGCAAGGCACCCCTGATCGCCTTGACAGCTACGGCAACGCCAAAGGTACAACAGGATATCCAGAAAAACCTGGGAATGAAGGATGCCGGGGTATTCAAAACTTCTTTCAACAGGGAAAATCTGTATTATGAAGTAAGGCCCAAAGTGAACGTAAATAAGGAGCTGGTGAAGTTCATACGTCAGAATCAGGGCAAAAGCGGCATTGTGTATTGTCTGAGCCGCAAAAAAGTGGAAGAAATTGCATCGTTTCTGCAGGTCAACGAGATACGTGCACTTCCCTATCATGCCGGTATGGACGCGGCCACCCGGACAGAAAATCAGGATAAATTCCTGATGGAAGAAGCCGATGTCATTGTAGCCACGATTGCTTTTGGAATGGGAATAGATAAGCCCGATGTACGCTTTGTAATCCATTATGACATACCTAAATCGCTGGAAGGGTATTATCAGGAAACAGGCAGGGCAGGCCGTGACGGTGGAGAAGGCAAATGCATTGCATTTTACAGCTACAAGGATATACAGAAACTGGAAAAGTTCAAGCAGGGTAAACCTATTGCAGAACAAGAGGTAAGCAAACAATTGCTTATGGAAACAGTGGCCTATGCAGAATCCAATGTTTGTAGGCGAAAAATATTGCTTAATTATTTTGGGGAGGATTACAAACAGAAAAATTGCGAAAATTGTGATAACTGCCTGCATCCTAAAAAACAATTTGAAGGACAGGAAGAAATGTGTCTTGTTCTGGAAACGGTGCAGAAGTCGTTGCAACAATTCAATTCGGAACATATTGCCAATATCATTGCGGGCGTTTCGAATGCCATGATCAAGTCTTACCAGCACCACAAACTGGATGTCTTCGGGATGGGTAAGGACAGGACGGCACACTTCTGGAATGCAATCATCCGTCAGGGTATAGTCTTACGATTACTTGACAAAGACATAGAAAAATACGGTGCTTTGTCGGTAACCGCCAAGGGAAGGGATTTTTTGGAAAAACCCTCGCCGCTGATGCTTTACGAGGATCGCGTAATGGAAGAAGAACAAGACTCTGCATCCGAAGCTGCCATGAAAACCGGAGGTGGAGGCGGTGATTCTACTTTACTTGCCTTGCTCAAAGATTTAAGAAGGGATATGGCACACAAGCTGAAACTGGCGCCGTTTGTCATATTTCAGGATATCAGCCTAGAAGATATGTCCATTATTTATCCGGTTAGTCCGGAGGAAATGGTTCAGTGTCAGGGAGTTGGGGAAGGAAAAGCAAAAAAATTCGGAAAACCTTTCCTGGAGCTGATTGAAAAATACGTAGAGGAGAACGAAATCGTCCGGCCACAAGATATGGTTGTCAAATCGGTGATCAACAAATCGGTGAACAAAGTCTATATCATACAGAGTATAGACAGAAAGCTGGATTTTGAGGATATTGCCGAAGCTAAGGGTTTAACCATGGATGAATTACTTGAAGAAATTGAGGTCATTGTCAATTCCGGGACAAAACTCGATATTGATTATTATCTGCAACAGACCATTGACGATGACAAAATGGAAGATATCTTTGATTATTTCCGTTACGACGCAAAATCCGAATCCCTGTCAGAAGCAGTCAGGGAGCTGGGTCCGGAGTACACGGAAGAGGAGGTGCGACTTGTCCGGATAAAATTTTTAGTTGAGGTTGCCAACTGATGTTTTATCTTTGTCCTTTATGCGTAAACGTACAATTATATTTCTGACAGTGCTGTCGCTGTTCCTTGTAGGGGCGTCAGTTTATGGGTTTATGCTTTTGTTCAGGAAACCCGGCGATAATATCGTAAGAAATGACACATACCGGGCGGTTCCTGTAGATGCCGTCCTTGTGCAGCATTTCAGCCGCCTTGGCACACTGACAAAAGATATCCTTAATTCCCAAAGCTATATAGGACGTTTTTTTCACCCGGGGGAAAATATGAGAATGTTTTTGGACCGACTGGAGACCTTTATCTCATCTGACTGTCCTGAGCTGGAAAAGGCCGAGGCGCTCTGTTCGCTGCATCCTTCGGCAAAAAATACATTGGCTGCACTTTACTGCCTTTCCGGAGCAGATGTCAGGGACCCACAATGGTGGAACACTTTTTTAAGGATATCAGGTATTCCATATAAAACACGTTCATATGACGGACAGACCATATATATAATGTATGGGGAAGAAGGTGAAAATGCTGTTTTTGCAGCTTATGTCAAGGACCTGCTGATGGCCTCATCCTCGCTTGTGGTCCTGGAATCTTCACTGCGACATCTGGACCGGGGCAGTTTACTGTCTGATAATCCAGCTTTTGCAAGACTTGTAGAGCAGACTCCTGTTTCCAGGCCAACGCGGGTATTTTTTCTGCATGAGCGTATCCCATCCATAATAGCTGCCTGTCTGGGAATTCCTATGCAAAAATATGCCCCTTTTCTTAAAACGACTGCGCAATGGACAATTCTGGATGGATTTGCAGACGATCAAGGATTCCGGATGGACGGGTACTCCCTGTTCTCTTTCGGAAACGAACACTATTTTTCAGTGTTTTTGGAGCAACAGCCCCAGAAATTTATGGCACCTGAAGTGCTTCCGGCTGCCACACTGGCAGGTTTTTCCATAGGCGTCACTGACATGGAGTTATTTATGAATGCCTATACCCGTTATCTTGAATTGCAAAAGCAACACAGAATAATGCCGGACAAAGAAAGACTGGAATGGTTCAACCTGCTATATCCCACAGAAATATCCCTTGCCTGTGTGCCATTCAGGGGGCAGTTGCAATGGATGGCCGCTATCCACACCCGTTATATTCATCAGGCAAGGATACAATATGCCCTGCTAAATAAACAGGAAGAAGGGAAAGTTATGAGGAATCCCCTGCCAGACCTGCTGCCCGGAATCTTTGGTTCCGTTTTTAGTTTTTGCCCTGCTGAATACTACTGTTACCAGGGATCGTTCATTTTGTTCGGTTCTTGGGATCTTCTTAACGATATCCTGAGCCGGAACAGGGCGGGCAAGTATCATTCTCTGGCAGCAGCCATCTCCCAGACAAAAGCCTCGGCAAATATTATGAATTCTTCCAACCTGACCTTGTTCCTGCAGCCTTCTGCCGGGCTGGACAACCTCATGTCCCTGATGGACAAAAGGTATGCTAAAAGCCTGGAAGCCTGGAGAATGTTCAATGCACAATATACTTTTCTTCAATTTTCATCATTGGAAGACCGGCTGTTTGCCCATTTGCTGGTTTACGGAGATTCATTGGAAACATCGCCTCTCATACCCCGGCAGCGTGATGTCCGCATACGTAACGGCACCAGGCCGGATACACTTCCCCGGGGAAAGCCGCCCTATAAAATTTTCAATCACCTGACCAGGAAAGAGAACGAACTGTTCCAGACACCCTGGCCCGAATGCCGGCTTATATTGAGAGACCATGCAGGTAAGACATTATGGGAAAAGACAATGGAAGGAACCATCCAGGACAGGGTAGTCCAGATTGACTATCTGAAGAACAATAAACTCCAAATGTTGTTATCTATTGGAAACAGGTTGTATCTGATAGACAGGCTGGGGCACAATGTTTCTCCATACCCCAAAGCTTTTTCGACCAGTATTTTGTATGGGCCTTTCGTTTTCGATCCTTCAGGTAATAAGGAGTACCAGATCCTGCTGGTACATCAGGATAATGTCTTGCGTTGTTACAACAAATCGGGCAATGTGCTTTCCCAATGGCAAGATTTCCTGTTGCCAGGCTACCTGACCGGTCAACCACGATACATCCGTACCGGTGCGACGGGATGTTGGGTGGTATACACAGACCATCAGACGGTTTTCCTCTCCCCGACAGGTGCTACCCGTGCCCTGGTTACCCAGGGGGACTGTTTGGATCCACAGGCCGAAATAGAAATTTCCGGACCATATGAACTGCGCGGCACAACAATTGAGGGGAAGGTTATTACTATAATGTTGGATTGAAATGACTTTTCTTACCCTGATTCTTTTTTTTATCCTTGCCGGATACTTTTTTGTACGTCTGATCCCGGGGCTGCTTGCCCTCAAAATGCGTAAGATGCAACAACATGGACAAAAACAGGAAAAAACGGAGTTCAAAAAATCCCGTAAAAAACATATTGGCCAGGATACGGGAGAATACGTCGATTATGAAGAAATAGAAAATTGATGAAATCTTTTCTGCGCGTACTGACATATGGGAAACCCTTCGGAAAGTACTGGCCTTCCTATCTTGTGCTTTCCGTTTTGAGTGTTCTTTTTGGTATTGCCAACTATGCCCTGATTGCCCCCTTACTAACGGTATTGTTCGAGCCGGACACTTTGTCGGGCGAATTGATCCGCCCTGAATACAGTTTTTCTGTATCTTATGTGACCGACCTCTTCCGGTTCCATTTGGGTCAGATCAAAGCACAGGAAGGGAATCTGATGGCTCTTGTCTATATTTCTGTGAGTTTGCTTGCCGCTTCCCTGTTGGCAAATATAACCCACTACCTGTCCCAGAGGATTCTGGTCAGTGTTCGTACACGTCTTATGAAGAACATAAGGAATGATCTTTTCCAGAAAATAAGCCGTATGCATATAGGTTATTTTCATGAGCAACGGAAAGGTGATATTCTCTCATCTATGTCCAACGATGTAAACGAAGTTCAGAATTCGGTAGCAAGTTCTTTCCATATCATATTCAGGGACCCCCTGTTGATACTAGGATTCCTGTCAATGCTCTTTTATATGAGCCCCAAACTGACTCTGGTTACGTTGCTTACACTACCCGTTTCGGCCCTGCTCATTGGCAGGATCACGCGTGCATTGCGTTCCGGAGCAGAGGTTTCCCAGGGCCTTCTGGGAAAATTGCTCAGTCATTTTGAGGAAGCCATTTCCGGAATACGCATCATCAAGGCTTTCAATGCACAGCGGTATGTAAGGGACCGTTTTGGAAGTATAAACAATCAACACAGGCAGGCAACCAAAAGGCTTTACAACAGGCAGGAACTGGCCTCGCCACTGAGTGAATTTCTGGGTATAGTCATAGCTGCCGCCATTCTTTTTTACGGAGGCTGGCTACAATTCAGGGGCGAGCTGGGCATGTCATGGCCTGCATTTGTTGTTTATATAGGTTTTTACTGGCGCGTACTGGAACCTGCCAAATCCATTACCAGGGCATATGCCATGATCCGGAAGGGGATGGTCTCGGCAAACCGCATTTTTTCCATTCTGGATGTCCCGTTAGAAATAAAAAAAGATCCACAGGCTTTTCCTGTCAATGAATTCCGAGAATCTGTCCAATACAGGAATGTCAGTTTCCGGTATAAAGGATCGGACACTTATGTGCTCAGGGATATCAACCTTACGATCCCCAAGGGAAAGATCATTGCACTGGTGGGTCCTTCCGGAGCTGGTAAAACGACAATGGTCGATCTTTTACCTCGTTTCTACGATGTTATGGAAGGAGAGATACTCCTGGACGGGATTGACATCAGGAAATACAAGCCCGGGGATCTGATAGGACTGATGGGCATCGTGACACAGGAAGCCATATTGTTCAACGATACTGTTGCAAATAATATTACCTTTGGGCTGGAAAATGTGCCCCGGGCCGAGGTGGAAAGAGCTGCCCGCATTGCCAATGCCCATGATTTTATTATGGAAATGGAGGACGGATATGAAACCAATATCGGTGACAGGGGTGAAAAACTGTCAGGCGGACAAAGACAGCGTCTGGCTATAGCACGGGCGGTCCTGAAGAATCCACCCATCCTGATCCTTGACGAAGCGACATCGGCCCTGGATTCGGAGAGTGAGAAGATGGTGCAGGATGCTTTGACCAGGCTGATGCAAAACCGCACGTCGGTCATTATAGCGCACCGGCTGTCCACCATTAGAGATGCTGATCAGATAGTGGTGATGAACAAAGGGCGCATAGTGGAGCAGGGCACTCACAGCCAGTTGCTATCTTGCCATGGTATGTACAAACACCTTTGTGATTTGCAGGTTTTTGGATGATATTAAAAAAGTAATTATGAGTCAAGACATTTTGAAAACAAAATCCCTCAATGAACTTTTTGAAAAAAGCATCAAAAAGTACTGGGACTTCAAGGCCCTGACCGATTTTAACGGAGAAACGCTTTATTACCGAGACCTCGTACGCCGGATACAGATGATCCATATAGGTTTTGAAAAATGTGGATTAAAAAAGGGAGATAAGGTGGCTTTATGTGGCAGGAACCAGGCAAACTGGGCCGTTGCCTTCCTTGCCACGGTCACTTACGGAGCTGTAGTGGTGCCCATATTGCATGAATTCAAACCCGGCAATATCCAGCATCTGGTCAATCATTCAGATGCCCGCATCTTTTTTGTCGGAGAACAGGTCTGGGAAGGACTCAGCGAGTCCGAAATGCCCAATCTGGAAGCCATCGTGGGTTTGAATGACTTTGACATACTTTATACGCCTGATCAGGAGATCATCAATATCCGCAAGAACATAGATAAAATGTTCGATCAGACCTATCCGGACGGCATGAACCCAGAAGATGTCCGTTTCCACAGGGATGACCCGGAAGAACTGGCGTTGATCAACTACACCAGTGGAACTACAGGGTTTTCCAAAGGTGTTATGTTGCCTTATCGCTCTCTTCTGTCTAACGTGCTTTTTAGCTGGCAGGTAATGCCTCAGGTGAGCAACGGGGCCAAGGTGGTATCTATGCTGCCCTCGGCACATATGTATGGATTGATGTTCGAACTGCTGTATGAAATGAGCAGCGGATCGCACGTTCATTTTTTGACCAGAACTCCTTCACCCAAGGTGATCGCAGAAGCTTTCCAGAATGTCAAACCCAAGGTGATCATTGCAGTTCCCATGATCATCGAAAAGATTTACAAGCAGAAGCTGCTGCCTTTACTTAAACGCCCTTCGATCAAGGTTATGTTGCGCATGCCATTCATTGATCAGAAGATCAAACGCCGCATCCACGACGAGCTGGTGAAAGCTTTTGGCGGAGAATTTATCGAAATCATCGTGGGAGGAGCTCCCCTGAACCACGAGGTGGAACCTTTCCTTAAGAGCATAAATCTTGCTTTTACCGTGGGCTATGGACTGACGGAATGCGGCCCCATCGTGTCGTATGCACCTTGGAAGGAAAGGCCTTTGTTTTCCTGCGGGAAAGCTGCGCCGAGGATGACCATCCGCATTGATTCGCCGGATCCCGGATCAACACCCGGAGAGATTCAGCTTAAGGGGGACAACATAATGCTGGGCTATTACAAAAATCCCGAAGCAACAGAACAAATCTTTACAGAAGACGGATGGCTTAAGACAGGAGATATGGGGACCATGGACAAGAACGGTTATCTGTTCATCAAGGGAAGATCCAAGACGATGATCCTGGGACCGAACGGGCAGAACATTTATCCTGAAGAAATAGAAAGCTCCATTAACAACATGTCTTATGTAAGTGAAAGTCTGGTGATCATGGAAGACGGCAAACTTGTAGCCCTGGTTTATCCGGATTTTAAAAAAGCGGCGGCAGACGGACTTCCTGACAATGCTATGGATTCTACTATGGAAGCCATGTTGGCTCAGATCAATCTTGAACTGCCTAAATATTGTCAGATAACAAAAGTCAGGATTGTTCCCGAAGAATTTGAAAAAACACCTAAAAGAAGTATAAAACGTTTTCTGTACAATGGATAAACAAACACAGTTCGATCTCCATTATCTGGAAATGGCCCAGATATGGGCTCAGAACTCATATTGTGAAAGAAGAAAGGTCGGGGCACTGATGGTCAAAGATAGGATGATCATTTCTGATGGTTACAACGGAACTCCCAGAGGATTTGAAAATGTATGTGAAGATAAGGACGGCCATACGAAACCGTATGTGCTCCACGCCGAGGCCAATGCTATCACCAAAGTGGCCAGGAGCAACAACAGCAGCGAAGGGGCAACCATCTACATAACGGCCTCGCCCTGTATTGAATGTGCCAAACTGATCATACAATCGGGAATTGTAAGGGTGGTTTACCGCGATGACTACAGATCTGAGGAAGGGATCGGACTATTGAAACGGGCTGGTATTCAGGTGGACAAAATGTAACAGAAAATGGAAGAACACAAAAAAACAAGAAGAACAGGCGCCATTGTACTTATCGTATTGATTGCTCTTGCCATAGCCGGGATCCTAAGATGGAACGCTTTCAGAAATAAGAACGGAACAGGAAGGAATAAACTGAGCAATGAATGGTCCAAACTGGAACTCATTCTGAACCAGATCCAGAACAATTATGTAGATTCGGTAGATGTGTCTTCGTTCATAGAGAAGACGCTCCCCTTCATAATGGAAGAGCTCGATCCCCATTCCATCTACCTTTCACCGGATGAGCTTCGCTCCGCCGATGAGGAACTCAGGGGCAATATTGAAGGTATCGGCATTGTTTTCAATGTTCCCAGCGATACGGCCACCGTCATCAATGTGGTAGTAGGTGGTCCGTCAGAGAAGATGGGTCTTCAGGCCGGTGACAAGATCATAAAAGTGGATACACAAACCATTGCAGGTGTACAGATGCCACAGGACTCCATTATGCGGCTACTCAAGGGACCCAAAGGAACCCTGGTAGATGTTTGGGTCAAGCGTTACGGAGAAGATGATTTGATATGTTTTTCCATAATAAGGGACAGGATACCTGTCAATAGTGTTGATGTGGCGTATATGGCAGATTCCATAACAGGTTACATCAAACTTTCCAGGTTTTCCATGACAAGTTATGCGGAAGTACTGGGAGCCATTGCCGATCTAATGAAACAGGGTATGAAACAGGTGATCTTTGACCTGCGTGACAACACGGGAGGATACCTGGATCAGGCTCTCAAGATCACGGGCGAATTCCTGGATGAGAACATGTTGATAGTCTATACAGAGGGATCACACAGGGAAAGACAGGATTTTTATACTAAAAAGAGGGGATTCTGTTATGACATGCCGCTGGCAGTGCTGATCAACGAAGCCTCCGCGTCGTCCTCTGAGATCATGGCTGGCGCATTGCAGGACAATGACAGGGGAACAATCATAGGACGCCGTTCTTATGGAAAGGGCCTTGTTCAGGAACCTGTGTACTTTTCCGATAACTCCGGGTTGCGTTTGACAGTGGCACGTTTTTACACGCCGCTGGGAAGATCCATACAAAAACCCTACAGGAATAATTCCCGGGAATATGCCTATGATCTGTTGGAACGTTACAGGCATGGAGAACTGATGCAGGAAGATTCCATCCCCAAGAATGATTCCTTAAAGTATATGACACCAGCCGGAAAAGTTCTTTACGGAGGAGGGGGAATCATACCCGATGTCTTTGTTCCACTGGACACGACGGGGGTAAATGAGCTTTACCTGAGGATAACGAGGCAGAACCTGCCTATCCGATTCAGCATGAACTTTGCTGACCGCAACAGGAAGGATTTGTCCGCAATCAGTGGTTTTAAGGATCTGGAGTACTTTTTTGCCCGGAGGCCGTTGGAAAAAGAGTTCCTGTCCTTTATCCGCGATCAGGGTATCCGTCCAGTACAGAACCAGTGGAAGGAATGCGGCAGTATCCTGATGACCCAGATTAAAGCTTATATTGGGAGGAACACCCGTCTGGAAGACAAAGGTTTTTATCCCTACCTGGGCAGGATTGACAACGTGTTGCTTAAAGCCCTGGAAGTGCTGTGCACCAGTTCAGTAACCGAACTGACGGAGTCTGGCTTTGTTTTCGCGCCAGTTGGGAAGAACCTTGACGAATAATTCCAGAAACACCTTTTTCTGGAAAAAATCCTCCATATCCAACCTGGCCTGTGTACCTATACGCTTAAGGGCACTTCCCCTGTTACCTATGATTATCCCCTTCTGTGATTCACGCATAACGTTAATCACGGCCCTGATGTTGTACATTTTTTCGTTCTCGTTGAATTCTTCCACGGTAACTTCAACACAATAAGGTATTTCCTTTGTGTAATTTATAAGGATCTTTTCCCGGATAATTTCCGAGGCAAAAAACCGGAGGCTTTTATCGGTCAGCTGCTCCTTATCAAACCAGGGGGGCGACTTTGGGAGTAGTTCCAAGATCCTGTTGAAAAGAGAATCCAGGTTGAAACGCTCCAGGGCACTGACAGGGAATATCCCAGCTCCGGGAATTAAGGAATGCCATTGATCTATAAGGGCAAGGACTTCTACCTGGGAGCTTTTGTCAATCTTGTTGAGTACAATCAGAACAGGAACCTCAATGTGGTTAAGTTTTTCCAGGTATTCCGGATTTTTCGTTGGTTTTTCAATAACGTCGGTTACGTAGAGAATGATGTCGGCATCCCCCAAGGCCGTATCTACCTGCTGCATCATGTTTTCTTGTAGCAGGTAGGCGGGTTTGAGAATTCCGGGGGTATCGGAAAAGATGATTTGGCAATTATCATCATTTACAATACCCAATATCCTGTGTCGCGTGGTTTGAGCTTTGGAGGTTATGATGGATAGCCGTTCCCCGACCAGGGCATTCATCAACGTGGATTTTCCCACGTTGGGATTTCCTATGATATTTACAAAGCCAGCTTTGTGAGAGCCCTTCATTACTTAATCGTAGAATCCTGTTTTTAACATGGTAATTTCCTCTTCTGTAAGGAACCTCCATTGTCCGCGTTTTAGATTCTTTTTGGTCATTCCTGCAAAATAAACGCGATCAAGTTTTTTTACCTTATATCCAAGGGCTTCAAAAAGACGCCGTACAACACGGTTTTTACCGGAATGGATCTCCAGTCCTATCTCTTTTTCATCCCCGTCAATGTAAGAAATCACATCCACATGCATGGGACCGTCTTCCAGTTCTATGCCGTTGACAAGTTTCTCCATGTCTGATTTCTTCAGGTTCTTGTCCAGTCGGGCCTGATAGATCTTTTTGCGATTATAGGAAGGATGAGTCAGCTTTTCCGTCAGTTCGCCGTCGTTGGTGAACAACAAAACACCCATGGTCGTCTTATCCAGTCTTCCTACAGGGTACACCCGTTGTTCGCATTTCCCGGCAATCAGGTCCATGACGGATTTTTCGGCATGCTTATCACTCATGGTTGTGACGTAACCCCTGGGTTTGTTCATGATTATATATGTCTTGGGTTCACCCTTGATCCGCTGGCCATTTACACGTACATCATCTTCGGGGGTAACTTTCACGCCCAGGCGGTCCACCACTTCTCCATTGACAGTGACCAGTCCGGTAGTAATGAAGGTGTCTGCTTCCCTGCGTGAGCACAGGCCTGAATTGGCGATCAGTTTATTGAGTCTTATTTCTCCGGGAATTTTGGGTTGTTTGGTTTCGGGAGCAATTTTCCTGTTGGATCTCTCCGGGCGGTATCCGCCTTCCCGGCGTGGTCTTTCGGAACGGTATCCGCTTTCCCGGTGTGGTCTTTCGGAGCGGTATCCGCTTTCCCGGTGTGGTCTTTCGGAGCGGTATCCGCCTTCCCGGCGTGGTTTTTCGGAACTGTACCCGCCTTCCCGGCGTGGTCTTTCGGAGCGGTATCCGCCTTCCCGGCGTGGTTTTTCGGAACTGTACCCGCCTTCCCGGCGTGGTCTGTCCGCACTTTGTCCCCTACGCGGAGGACCCGGTATACGTTCACGCCTGGGGCGTTGTTGACTTCCTTGATCGGAAGAACTGTCTTTCTTTTGCATTATTTTTAAATTAGAGCCGCAAATGTACGTGAAAATTCTTAATATTGCATTATGAAGTATCCAGCCTTTCTTAGATTGTCTCCATTGATCCGGGAAAATTTAAATGTTTCTCTTACAGCAGTTAAGACCAATAAGCTTCGTTCTGTACTGACCATATTGATGATCGCTGTAGGGATCATGGCCCTGGTAGGTATATTAACAGCCATTGATGCCATCAAGGGTTCTGTAACTGATAGTTTTAACCAAATGGGAGCCAGCACCATAACCATCCGGTCCCAGTCGTTGAGAGGTCAGTCATCTGAAGTCCGGCGCAGAATCCGCAACAAGCCTGTCATCACATATCAGCAGGCCATAGCTTTTTCGGAATCATACCCGATCCCTTCCCGCATAGCCATCTATGCCCCTGCCAAAAGTATGCTGGAGGTCAGTTACGGTTCTGAAAAGACTAATCCCGATATTGGTGTGATGGGAGTGAATCCGGATTATTTTCCGGTCAATGCACTGGAATTGTCGGCCGGACGCGTATTTTCCAATTTTGAAATATATTCTGCAGGATTTGTTACTGTCGTTGGTAACGGCTTGTTGTCCCTTTTCGGAGACAGGAATCCCATTGGCGAATTTTTGAATGTTGACGGAAGACGTTACCAGGTAATAGGGGTTCTGAGATCCAAGGGCGCCTCTTTTGGAGGAGGTGCGGACAAACAGCTATTCATTCCTCTGGGGAATGCAAGGAGTGTTTACGGAGGAGACAACATGAACTTTCAAATTAAGATACAGCCCCTGGAAGGACAAAACAGCAGGAATGCCTATGAAGAAGCAGAAGTCAGTTTCCGTACAGTCAGACGTCTTTCGCCCACTGACCAGACTGATTTTCGGATAGAGCGGAGTGAAGATATGCTGGAGCGCTCCATGGAGACCATGAGGATAGTGACCATCGCGGCTTTTATCATAGGATTTATTACGCTGCTTGGTGCTGCTGTGGGACTGATGAATATTATGCTGGTATCTGTAAATGAACGTACACGCGAGATCGGAACAAGAAAGGCTATGGGTGCTACTTCCAGAATCATAAAACAACAATTTCTTTTTGAAGCCATTGTCATAGGACAACTCGGTGGTCTTGGTGGCATTATTCTGGGTATACTGGCCGGGAACCTGACATCTCTAGGTATGAAAACGCCTTTTGTGGTCCCATGGCTATGGATGCTTCTGGGCGTTGCGGTCTGTTTTTTGGTAAGCATCTTGTCGGGGTATATTCCTGCCGTTAGGGCAAGTCGGCTTGATCCTATAGAAGCACTTCGCTACGAATAGGTACTTATTACTTAAGTGTAAAGATATAGGTGATTTTGCCTTCCTGAATGGCCGGAGCTGAACCACTCACATTGAAGCGGGCCTGCCGGGCTGCTTTCTTTGTCGCTTCCCACAGTATTTTGTTTTGTACGGTTGTTCCTTCGATTCCCGCCGTGGCAGAGGTTACGTTTCCGTAACTGTCCACTAGGATACGGACCACAACTTTCCCTGCTAGGTTTTCCGAGTATTCGGGAAGGGGCAATTTGCCTATAACGGTCCGTCCTTCCAGTTGGGCTGTGGGTTGGCCCAGTGGGTTGCCGCTCTGCGTGTTTCCAGCGGGATCACCTGCTTGACGGTTTTGGCCCACACGCAGGCCTGTCTGTTCTCCGGCCAGCGTGTCTACGTCACGACTTCTGTATAAAGCCCTTTTATTGATCACAGGCGGCTCAGGATCTGTGACCGCTACATCTCCCGTTTTTCCCGGTGTACTCTCCTCGGTTCTTTGCGTTCCTTCAATCTGTTCGGGGACCATAGCCTGCTGAACCAATTTCGGTTCCCGTTCAGGGACCGGCCGGGGGGAGCGGGGACTTGAGCCTTGTTCGGCAATGATCCGGACAGGCACAGGCAGAGGATCTTCTTCAATTTGGATCTCGATCTGCAGCCTATTGTCGTGTTCGGGGGGAGAGGACCTGATTCCGGCAAGCAACAGCACAGCCGTCAGCAGCAGATGAAATCCCGCTGTCAGCCAGATACCCGTCCTGTTTCCCCTGTACTGATCCATATCCGGATATTTTATCCCTATTCGGGTGATGTGGCAAGGATTACCTTATACTGATTCCGTTTGGCAATGTTCATTACCTGAACCACCTGTTCCATGGGAACAGTCTTATCAACATATAAAGATACGATCGGATCATCGCTGTTCTGAAGCTCCTGCTGCAATTGGGGTTCAATGTCACTGAAAGCGATGGCATTATGGCTCCCGTTGATATGGTAGGAGAAAGTACCTGCCTGGGGATAATGTTTAATGGAAACGCTTATCTGAGCCTTGTCCGATATCTGGTTGGTACTTTTAGGAAGCAACAGCCTGAGTGCATTGGGATTTATTAACGTGGATGTAACCAGGAAGAATATCAGCAACAGGAATACGATATCAGTCATGGAAGCCATCGTAAATGTAGGTTCAACCTTTGTATTTCTTTTAATGGCCATAAGATCTTATTTAAGCGGTTCCTGTAGCAGATCCAGAAAATCGAGCGTGTTCTTTTCCATCGTGTTCACAATGGACCCGATACGTGCTGACAAGTAATTGTATGCAAAATAAGCAGGAATCCCAATGATCAGACCACCTACAGTGGTGACCATGGCTATGTAGATCCCTTCTGAAAGTAATGTAATGTCAATATTGTTGCCTGCCATGGACATATTATAAAATGCTTTTATCATTCCTATGACAGTTCCCAAAAATCCCACCATGGGTGCACCTCCGGCAACGGAAGCCAGCACAGGGAGCCCTTTTTCCAGCCGTGCGACCTCTATGCTCCCCACGTTCTCTATGGCAGATTTGATATCTGTAAGAGGGCGTCCGATATTGTGCAATCCCTTGGCAATCAAACGTGCTGTGATCGTATTTTGATTTTCGCACAAATGTATGGCTGACTGCACTTTACCGTCGTATATGTATTCCTTGATATTGTTCATGAAATTTTGGTCCACTTTAGATGCTTTCCGCAAAACAACAAGCCGTTCTCCGAAAATATACACTGCCACTACAGATAATGCTAGCAGAACGATCATCAGCCAGCCTCCTCTGGCAGCCATGGACAATAATGAAATTGAGGACGAGGCTTCTGCAATGGCCTCTGTTTGAAGTACGATGTGCAACATATCAGTTTACTGTTTTAGTTTGTCATAATTTACCTTCCACAGGAAAAGTCCTTCGGGAGGCACGGAATGTCCCGCAAGGGAACGGTTTTTTTCTGTCAGTAATTGCAAAATCCATTCCACGGGTTTTTTCCCCATCCCTATCTCCAAAAGGGTCCCGACCATACAGCGGACCATATTTCTGAGAAATCGGTCTGCGGTCACCTGAAAGACCCATAAAGGAGCTGTTCCAAAATCCGTTTGGATAACAAACCAATATGCTTCCATTACGGTGCATGTATTGGTACGGGTTTGCGAATGCAATTTGGAAAAACTTGTAAAATCATGTGTGCCCAGCAACAGACGGGCGGCCTTGTTCATTATTTCCGGGTCAGGTGGGGTTTGAGTATAAGTTCCCGGGGCTGACGATAATCCTTCCAGAAAAGGATCTTTGTTCCGCCGGACAAAATAGCGGTATGTCCTGCTAACGGCGTGATATCTTGCATGAAGGTTTTCTGGAACGGGCAAAATGTCATAAACGTAAATATCATGGGGTAATATGGCATTCAATTTGTAAGTTAAAACATCACACCTGAAAGGATTTCCGGTGTAATTGAAATGTGCCCAGAAATCCTTTGCGTGGACTCCCGTATCGGTACGGCCGCATCCGGTTACTGTGACGGTTTCCCTTAATATACGGCCTAATGCATTTTCCAGATAAGCCTGTACACAGGGTGCATTTTTTTGAATTTGCCAGCCGTGGTAATGTGTACCGTTAAATGATAAATGGATAAAATACCGCATAAAGGATGTATCTTTGACAAATATAAACGAAAAAACCATAACCGTATTGTAAATATCATTGTATGGAAACCGTAAACATTAAAGAGTTGAACGAACGAATCCAGAGGGAAAGTGCCTTTGTAGACATCATGACCCTTGAAATGAGTAAAGTGATCGTAGGGCAAAAGCAGTTGGTGGAAAGTCTGCTGATAGGTCTTCTGGCCAACGGACACATTTTGCTTGAAGGTGTTCCCGGATTGGCAAAAACACTGGCTATCAGAACGTTGGCCAGTGTAGTAGATGCCAAATTCAGTCGTATTCAATTCACGCCTGACTTGTTGCCGGCCGATTTAATAGGCACACTAATCTATAGTCAGCGTACAGAAGAATTCCAGGTCAAAAAAGGCCCCGTCTTTGCCAATTTCATTCTGGCAGACGAAATCAACCGGTCTCCCGCAAAAGTGCAGTCCGCACTTCTGGAAGCGATGCAGGAAAGACAGGTGACCATTGGGGAACACACTTTCCCGCTTCCGGAACCTTTCCTGGTACTGGCCACACAGAACCCCATAGAGCAAGAGGGAACATATCCTTTGCCGGAAGCGCAGGTTGACCGTTTTATGCTAAAGGTCATCGTGGATTACCCCAAAAAAGATGAAGAAAAACTCATCATACGAATGAACAATACAGGGGAATTCCCAACAGCGGCACAGGTGCTCAAACCCGCTGACATCCGCAAAGCCCGGGAAGTAGTCAGGGAAGTGTACATGGACGAAAAGATTGAACGATATATAGTCGACCTGGTATACGCTACCAGAAATCCCGGCGATTATAACCTTCCTGACCTGAAACCTTTGATAGCCTATGGCTCATCTCCGCGTGCCAGTATTTCCCTTGCCATTGCCTCCAAAGCCTATGCTTTTATTCGCCGTCGTGGCTATGTCATTCCTGAAGATGTACGTGCAGTGGCCTATGAAGTGTTGCGCCACAGGATTGGATTGACGTATGAAGCGGAAGCCGAGAATATTGTTACCGAAAACATCATCACCTCTATCATCAATGCCGTTGAAGTTCCTTAGTAGCTAGCTATGTCAAATAATCTGCTGAAGAATGTCCGAAAAATAGAGATCAAAACAAGGGGGCTGTCCCGCCAGATCTTCGCCGGAGAGTATCATTCGGCGTACAAGGGAAGAGGAATGGCCTTCAGTGAAGTACGTGAGTACCAGTATGGGGATGATGTGAGGAATATGGATTGGAACGTCACGGCCAGGATGAATGCACCTTATATCAAAGTCTTTGAAGAAGAACGGGAATTGACCGTTGTGTTGCTCATAGATGTGAGCGGTTCACGTTGGTTTGGAACGAGGATAAAATTAAAAAAAGAACTCCTTGCCGAGGTGGCTGCTGTTTTGAGCTTCTCAGCTTCGATAAACAACGATAAAGTGGGTGCCCTGTTTTTCAGCGACAAGGTGGAGAAATTCATTCCTCCCAAGAAAGGACGTTCTCATTTGCTGCATATTATAAGGGAAATGCTGGAATTTGAACCTCAGAGCCGTCAGACAGATATTTCCGAAGCGCTTCGTTTTCTGACGAACGCCATAAAAAAGCGTTGCACGGCATTTCTTCTGTCCGATCTGATGGACCTGGACAACAGGGAAAATCCCCGTTTTGAAGAAAGCCTTAAGATCGCGGTAAACAAACACGATCTAGCTGCCATACAGATATATGATGCCCGCGAGACGGAATTGCCCAATGTAGGTCTGGTACGGATGATGGATGCCGAGACAGGAAGGGAACTTTGGGTGGATACATCGGGAAAAAAGGTTCGCCAGGATTATGCGCAATGGTACGGTAACAGCCAGGAGCATATAAAGACCATCCTGAATAAATACCATGTAGATCATGTAAAGATTGCAACGGATCAGGATTATGTACAGCCTCTGATCCGGCTTTTTAAAAGCAGAGCTTGATTATGTACAGGTTCATTATTAAAAAATTATTTGTCGCCTTATTTGTTTTCACGACATCAGAAGCGCTGGCGCAACAGATTCCGGTTATTTCGCCGGGACGGGATTTCCAGGCCCTTGAATCGGCTTTGGACAGGGATAGCATCCTGATTGGCGACCAGATCTGGTGGAAGATGGATTTGCCCAGGGAAGCCTGGCAGGACAAGCAGATCGAAGCCGTACAGTTTCGATCATTGCCCTTTGATATCACAAAAGGAGTGGAAGCTTTGTCTCCTGTCATACTCGATTCTGTTTACAGAAAAAAAAGGCTGGAAGCCATAGAAGCACGTATTCTGCTGACTTCATTTGACAGCGGATCCTATCAGCTGCCACATATGCCGCTATATCTTAAACGGATGGATGGAATTGTTGATACATTATGGTTTAAAGGCCCCAGATTATACGTCAATACCATTCAGGTTGACACGACAACATTCGAACCTTTCGGACTCAAACCCCAAATGCGCTATCCTGTGACTACTGGTGAAATACTGTTACTGGCCGGTGTGATCATAATAGTGGCAGGACTGATCTTCTTGATTGTGAGAATTGTGCAGCGGCGCAGAAAAAACCTTCCGGTTTTCGGACAAATCAAACCCGGAGATCCGCCACACGTGGCAGCGTTGAAGATCCTGGAGTCTATCAGAAAACAGGAATTGTGGAAAAAACAGAAAGCAAAACAATATTATACCCTGCTGACAGATACCATACGTGTTTATCTGCATGACCGGTGGGGCATTCAGGCAATGGAACAGACATCTGCAGAAATGATCTGTTCCCTGCGGAAGGAAAAAGCCGGTGATTCTCTGCTGACAGATGAGAACATAGGTGTTCTGGAAAAAATGTTCCTGACCGGTGATCTGGCAAAATTCGCCAAGTACACACCTTCGGACAGTGAGAACAAAGAATCCTTGGAACGGGCAATCCTGTTCGTATCGGGGACGGCAGTTCTTCAGGAAGATGATAATAAAGAAGAAAAAGAAGAATAAGATCATAGGTTATGTTTTTTGAATATCCCAAACTCCTGTTTTTATTGCTTCTTCTGGTACCACTTGCCGGATGGTATCTCTACAGGGAACTTAAGGGAAAGAATGTCCCGTCGCTTCAGGTTTCCAGTTTGCAGCCATTTTTCAAAGATGGAATTTCATTTAGAAAGATAATTTATCATGTGCCTTTTGCCCTCAGGATGATTACTCTGGCAGCCCTGATCATTGCCATAGCGCGTCCGCGCTCTTCTTCCGATTATGAAACAACCTCGACAGAAGGGATTGATATTATGCTTGCCATGGATGTGTCAACTTCTATGCTTGCCAGGGATTTTCAGCCGGACAGAATAGCTGCTGCCAAGGATATTGCCATTCAATTCATAGCAGAACGTCCCACTGACCGCATAGGCATAGTGGTTTTTGCAGGAGAGTCATATACGCAGTGTCCCCTGACAACAGACCGGATAACTTTGATCAATATGATGAAAGAGGTCCAAACGGGTCTTATGGAGGATGGAACGGCCATTGGGAACGGACTGGCCACGGCAGTTGCCAGACTTAAGGATTCCGATGCCGTGAGCCGTGTGGTGATATTGCTTACGGATGGTGTGAACAACAGGGGTGAGGTTACGCCGCTCACTGCGGCCGAGATCGCACGCACCTATGGAATCCGCGTTTATACCATTGGGGTAGGGGCACACGGGATGGCCCCTTATCCGATTATGACACCATATGGAGTTCAGATACAGCAGGTAAAGGTCGAGATAGACGAGGATCTATTAAAACAGATAGCCGGCATAACAGGGGGAGAGTATTTCCGGGCAACGGATAATACCAAGCTTTTATCTATCTACAACCAGATCAACCAGATGGAAAAAAGCAGGACACTGGTGGATTCATTTCCTGTCTATAGAGAAATGTTCATGAAATTTGCTCTGGTGGCTTTGTTTGCCCTGGCTCTGGAATTTTTATTGCGTTGGATTGTTTTGAGAAGAATACCGTAAAGTTATGATACAGTTAGCTCAAGTTCAGTATTTATGGATCATAGCGACTATTCCGCTGCTTTTGGTCATATATGGCCTGTACAGGCATTACGGAAGAAAGATGTTGAGGAGGTACGGGGATCCCGAGCTTCTCAGACCCCTGATGCCTGATGTATCGCGCCGACGGGGCTGGATCAAGATCAGTTTGTTTTGTGCAGCCCTGTTCTTTTTCGCACTGGGTCTGTCACGTCCACGCACGGGGGCACGTGTCAAGGAAATGAAACGCACCGGTGTTGAGATTATCATTGCCCTGGATGTTTCCAATTCCATGATGGCAGAAGATTATACACCCAACAGGCTGGAACGCGCCAAGCTGGCCGTTTCCCGCCTGGCGGACAACCTGGACAGGGACAGGATAGGTCTCATCGTATTTGCAGGCGATGCATTTGTACAATTACCGGTGACTACCGATTATGTTAGCGCCAAGATGTTCCTCAATACGATCAATACCGGGTCCGTACCTCGTCAGGGGACGGCTCTTGGACAGGCAATCACTACAGGGATCAGGAGCTTCAGCTTGGACATACCCGGGAGCAGGGCTTTAATCCTGATCACTGACGGGGAAAACCACGAGGATGATGCTGTAGCTGCAGCCCGGGAGGCGTCAAACCAGGGGATATTGGTACATTGCATAGGCATCGGATCTGAATATGGAAAACCCATTCCTATGCCAGACGGGTCACTTCTCAAGGACGAAGAAGGAAATACCGTAGTCACAAAGCTTGATGAAAAAACACTTAGGGAAGTAGCAGAAGCAGGAGGGGGAATTTATGTCAGAGCCGGAAATTCCGATTTTGGTCTTCAGGGAATAGTGGATGCTGTCCGCAAAATGGATCAGCAGGAATTCCAGGCGGTTGTTTTTGAGGATTTTAACGAACAGTATATGTACTTTTTTGGGATCGCACTATTCTTCCTTATTCTGGAAACCCTGATCGGAGAAAGGAAAGGACGGCGTATAAAAAGTTTTGATATCTTTACAAAGAAAGCCGTTTGCTTTATCCTCTTTACCGGTCTTTCCCTGGTAGCCTCGGCTCAAGCCGATAAAAAGGATATCCGTGCAGGGAACCGTGCTTTCCGCAAGGGAGATCTGGACAAGGCGTTACTTGATTATCAGCGTGCGGCGATAAAGGATTCGACATCTCTGAAAGCCAGGTACAACATGGCCAACACCCTTCACCTGACCGGGGATGATACTCAGGCGGGCGGGATCATGAAAAGTGTTCCCGATTCGCTGGAGGTTCCGGAATTCAAAGCCGATGCCTGGCACAACCTGGGGAATATTTATTTGTCCGAAAAACAATATGCAGAAAGCATCCGGGCGTACAAGAACGCTTTAAGGACCCGTCCAGGCGATATGGATACAAAGACTAACCTGGCCTATGCGCAGAAAATGTTGCAGGACCAGCAGCAGGACCGACAAGACCAAAATCAGCAGGATAAGGACCAGCAGCAGGACCAGCAGCAGGACCAGCAGCAGGACCAACAGCAGGACCGGCAAGACCAAAATCAGCAGGATAAGGATCAGCAGCAGGACCCGCAGAACCAGGAGGTGCCACCAAAAATTACACCACAGGCTGCCCAGCAGATGCTGGAAGCCGTACAGCAGAAAGAACGTGAAACACAAGAGAAAGTACAGAAAGAAAAGACTAAGGTGGCGGTACCTGTCAGATCGGGTAAAAATTGGTAAATGCACAAAATAATATGAAAAAGGCAATCCTTTTGATACTGAATGTTTTATGCATTGTGCAAGCCAATGCACAGGGTCAATTCACCATAGAGGTGCCCAATGTGGTTGCCACAGGGGAAAGGTTCCGGTTGGTCTTTACGGCCACGGATCTTCCTCACGATACTTTCAATCCGCCTGGAATTGAAGGGTTCCTGATCCTGGCAGGACCCACCACATCGACCATAAACAGGATGGAGTATATTAACGGACGCAGAACGCAAAGTCGTTCAGTCAGCTATACGTATATACTGGAAGCCAGGGAAAAAGGAAAATTCACTATTGGCGAAGCTTCCATCATATCGGACAATGTGACCTACAGGACCCAGCCGATAATAGTAGAAGTGATCCAGGGAACACTGGGAACAGTAAAGCCGGAACAGGAAGATAATGCTCCCGCGGGAACGAACGTAAGCGACCAGGATGTCTTCCTAAAGTTGTCTGTCAACAAACGAAAGGTTGTAAAGGGAGAACCCCTGACGGCTACGCTTAGACTGTACACCCGGGTAAATGTGGCTGGTGCGGAGGATATCCGGTTTCCAACTTTTAACGGATTTTGGAGTCAGGAAGTCTATGCTCCCCAGCAGATAGAATGGCAGCGTGAAAACGTAGGAGGGGAAATTTACCAGGTTGCAACACTAAGAAGTTATGTGTTGTTACCACAGCAGATCGGAGAGATACGTATTGATCCGTCAGAAATAGTTTGTGTCATCCAGGTCCGCAATACACGTAGGGGGCGATCTCTTCTGGATGAATTTTTCGATACGTACCAGACGGTGCGCAAGCGGGTTGTCGCTCCTGCCGTCACCGTAAGGGTAAACGATCTGCCTGCCGGGGCTCCGGCTTCTTTCACAGGGGCAGTAGGTAAGTTTTCGTTCAGAACCAGCATGAGCAAAGATTCCATACGTGCACACGACGCCGTATCTATGTTTGTAACCATTACCGGGGAGGGAAATATTAACCTGCTGGAAGCACCCCGGGTTCAGTTTCCTCCCGATTTTGAAGTTTACGATGCCAGAGTAACTGATAATTCCAAAAGCACGGGTGGAACTTTTTCCGGGTCCAAAACATTTGAATTTCCTGTAATCCCAAGAAATCACGGAGAATTCACCATAGAGCCGGTAATATTTTCGTACTACGATATCGAAGCCGGACAATATCGGACTTTACGCTCCTCGCCACTGGTAATTAAAGTGGAAAAAAGTACGGAAACAACCAGTCAGGGTGTGTCTTTTGCTCCGGGAACGAATAGGCGCAATGTGGAAAGCCTTGGGCAGGATATCCGCTATATCCAGGCTGGTATGCCATCCTGGCGTACTAAAGGGAAATATTTTACGGGCAGCTGGTCGTACTTCATACTGCTGTTCAGTATTTTTTCCCTGACAGGAGGCCTGTACCTGTTGCTGGAAAAACGCCGGGTTCATCGCAACGATGTGGTAAGGGTACGGTACAGCAAAGCCAACAAAGTGGCCCGTACACGACTTAGGTCGGCCGGTATGTTGCTAAAACAGAAGCTTTTCGAGGGATATTACGAAGAATTGCACCGGGCCCTGTGGGGATATATTGCCGATAAACTGGCTTTATCCCAGGCTGACTGTTCCCGTGAGCGGGTTGAGGAAATGCTGGTCAGACTTAATGTAGATGAAGATCTTATAAAAGATTATACAGGTCTGATCGAATCCTGCGAATTCGCTCGTTATGCGCCGGATCCTGGTCAACTGGAGAAGGAAAGGATCTTTGAAAAGGCCGTAACGGTAATAAGTAAAATGGAACAAGCGCTGAAATAGATCGTGATATGAAAAGGATCATTTTTTTTGTTTTTTTGTATTTTACGGGATTCCTGACAACAGGGGCGCAGGATACTGCGGACAGCCTATGGAATAATGCCAACTCCCATTATGCCAACGCACAATACCAGGAAGCGCTGGACAATTACCTGGAGATAGAAAGCTCGGGCAGGGAATCTGCTGCCTTATATTACAATATAGGTAATACTTATTATAAAATGCGTTATATTGCCTATGCCATCCTGTATTATGAAAAAGCTCTGAGACTTGAACCCAACAATCCGGACATTATTTATAATCTGGAAATTGCCAGGGAGCAATGTACTGACAGGATAGAACCCGTTCCCACTTTTTTTGTCGTCGACTGGATCCGCAAAAGTCATCAGCTGTTGTCTTCCGATATGTGGGCCATTGTCTCTGTCATATTGCTGGTCCTTGCCCTGACCTTCTTTATGTTCTTTCATTTCGCACGGGGTCTAAGGTTCCGCAAAACTGCCTTTATCCTGTCGGTTATCGTTTTTCTTTTTGCCGCAGCTTCTACCGCATTTGCCTGGCAATCCAGGAAGCAGGCGATCCGGGAGGACATAGCTATTGTACTGGCGGCAGTCAGTTCCGTCAAATCTGCCCCGGGATCACAGGGAAAGGATTTGTTGGTAATACACGAAGGTACCAGGGTGCGTGTTTTGGAAGAAATGGGAGATTGGGTGCGGATAGAACTGGAAGACGGCCGGCAGGGATGGGTAGCACTGAATGAGATTGTTTTTGTATATTAGTAGTTTGAAAATTTTACAATGGATTATAACACTTATAACACACAGAGAGATAAACTTATACTGCCAGAATATGGCCGTTATATACACCAAATGGTAAGGGAAGCCAAAATGATCCCTGATAGAGAGACCCGTACAAGGCAGGTCAAGGCAATCATCAATGCCATGAGTGTCCTGAATCCCCAGTTACGTGACATGAATGATTATTATCATAAATTGTGGGACCATGTTTATATTATAGCCGATTACGATCTGGATGTGGATGCTCCGTTCCCTCCTCCGGCACGGGAAAATTTTGTTTCCAGACCACATGCCATCGGGGCTGAGCGGGACTCCGTCAAGGTAATGCATTACGGAAGAAACATCCAAAATATGGTAATGGCTATTGCTTCCAAACCTGCGGGGGAGGAACGTGATGCCATGACTATGGCGCTGGCATCCTATATGCGCAAACAATACCTGATCTGGAACAAGGACACTGTATCTGATCATACTATTTTTCACGATATACGTACCCTTTCAAATGGCACACTGACAGTTCCCGAAGGAGCCAAATTATCGGAAATACAAGGTGAGTTCAGACAACCCAATGCTCCCGGAACACGTATGCAACAGCGTCAGGGGGGGCAATGGCACAAGAATAAAAAGAAAAAAAGGTCAACATCAAATGGCCAATGACAAAGAAAAAAAACAACGTATAGGCGATAATATCAGGCTCATAACAGGTTGGTTATTCTTGGCTCTGGGAATTTACCTCTTGGTTGCATTCGTATCCTATCTGTTCACATGGACGGTTGATCAGAGTTTGCTGTCACGTGAGGATCTGTTTGTCCCCGAGGCCGGAGTTGCCAACAGCGGAGGTCTCATTGGCAATTACTGGTCCGATCTGTTTATAGGCAATCTGTTTGGGGTAAGTGCCTTTATCATTCCTTTCTTTCTGGTTGCCGTTGCCGTGTTCTTACTTAAGATACGCAAGGTCCGGATCATACCGTTGTTCTTTACAACGGCTTTTGCCTGCATAATCCTTTCCATTGCCCTGGGATATATATTCAGTTTCACCTCACTCCGATTTGTGTTTGGTTCAGGCGTGGGAGGAACCTACGGATACCGTGTCAACGAATGGTTTATCAGTATGTTGGGCACGGTTGGGACCGGAGTGCTGATCTTTTTTGTTCTGACGGCTTTTCCCTTGCCTTTCATCTACAAATGGATCCATAAAAGAAAGGAAAAGAAAAGGTTACAAGACACAGTAGAACAGGAGGCTGTTCCGGAGTCTGGTCCCATATCCGTGATTGAACCTGAATATAAAAAGGATCCCAAGGTTATAGATGCCATTCCCGATCCCGAAACACCTCAGACCCCCGTATTTGAAGTGGAAAAAAAAGAAGAAGAACCGACCTCAGGAGAAATGCTGTTTTACGATCCCAAACAAGATCTGTCACATTATAAAAAACCAACCCTGGACCTGCTGGAGGATTACAGGACAAGAATTACGGAAGTGCCCCAGGAAGAGTTGGAACGGAACAACCAGAAGATAGTGGAATGTCTGAGAACTTTCGATATCCGGATAGAGAAAATAGTGGCTACTCCAGGTCCAACGGTTACTTTGTATAAAATTGTGCTTTCACCAGGAATCAGGATTTCACAATTTACACGTTTGGAAGATGACATCATGTTATCGCTTGCTGCAAGGGGGATGCGTGTCATAGCACCTATCCCCGGAACCAATATGGTTGGCATAGAGGTTGCCAATGACAAACCTTCCCTTGTCCCCATGAAAAGCGTTCTGGATTCTACAAAATTTAAGGAGTCCAAGGAAGATTTGCCGATAGTGCTGGGAAAGAGTATTTCCAATGAGATCGTGATGCTGGATCTTGCCCGTTTGCCCCACCTGCTTGTGGCAGGAGCCACTGGCCAAGGAAAATCAGTTGCCCTGAATGCCATTCTGGCATCTTTGCTGTACAAAATGCATCCGGCTTACCTCAAGCTGGTGCTTGTGGATCCCAAACGGGTTGAACTGAACCTTTATTCCAAACTGGAAAACCATTTCCTGGCTAAACTCCCCGATGCAGAAAGTCCCATTATCATTGACACAAAAAAAGTCGTTTATACACTCAATTCATTGTGCATCGAGATGGATAACCGTCTGGAACTGTATAACAGGGCGGGTGTGAGGAATATAAAGGAATACAACAAGAAATTCCAGGAAAGGGTTCTGAACCCCCAGAAGGGGCACCGGTTCATGCCTTTTATTGTGTTGATCATTGACGAGTTCGCCGATCTGATCATGACCGCCGGCAGGGATGTTGAAGGACCGCTTACCCGGCTGGCACAGATGGGACGTGCCTCAGGGATCCACTTGGTCATTGCTACCCAGCGACCTACGACAAACATCATAACCGGGACGATAAAAGCCAATTTTCCCGCCAGGATCGCTTTCCGGGTTGCTTCCAAAATAGACTCGCGGACCATCATAGATGTCTCCGAGGCCAACCAGTTGGTCGGACGTGGTGATATGCTCATATCCGCAGGCACTGATCTGTTGCGTGTCCAATGTGCTTTTATCGACACTCCCGAAGTGGAACGTATGGTCGATTTTATTGGGGATCAACAGGGATACCCCGGTCCCTTTGAGTTACCGGAGTATTCAGAAACGGACAGGCAAGACACGCTTTCTCCCTCGTTCGGTCAACGTGATGAATTGTTTGAGGAAGCGGCAAGGTTATTGATCCAGAACGGAGAGGGATCTACTTCGCTGTTGCAACGCCGGTTCCATCTTGGCTACAATAGAGCAGGCAGAATTATGGACCAGCTGGAGGAGGCAGGTATCGTTGGACCTCCCAGAGGAAGCAGCCCCAGGGAACTGTTGGTCAATAGTCAGGAATTGTTAGATGATATGTTGGGAAAATGACTATCCGAACGATTATAACATCCACCCTGCTGTGTGCAGTTTCCGGGACTTTAAGCTCCCAGACGACTGCCGGATTATTAAAGGAATTTGCCGGTCAGATTGCTGGAGCGCCTGCCCTTGAAGCAGATTTCCTTTGGAATGAAACGGTCAACGGGACCATGGTACTTCAGGGAGATAAGTTCTTTATACGTATGGACGAATTCAGTATTTATTGCAACGGGGTGGAAAAATGGTGTTACAATGAAGGGATAGATCAGTGGGAAGCATTGCCGCATGACAGAAATTCTACAGACATACTGGATAATCCTTCCGCCTTTTTTTCCCGTCTCGATAAGGATTTTTACCAATCCGGGACACCTGTCAGGAAAGAAAACCCGTCGGGAATATCCCTGTGGGAATTGACACTGGTGCCTCTTTCCATAGAATCTCCTTTTACCTATGTGATCATCCACATGACCGTTGACGGGCTCAAACCGTTTTTTATCCGTTATGCCTTGTCTGATGGTTCGGAATATTCTATTGAACTTCTTTCTTTCAAAAGTGTCCCGGTCCGTCCTTCCGGATTCTTTTCACCGAATATTTCCCGTTGAAACTCTTCCCGGTTCATGATCAGATCACCGGTTCAGCCCTTCTGCCAGCTGCGTTGTAAACTGATCCACAAAATCTTTCAGTTTACCTCCGAGCATCATTTTGATCATCATGTTGAGTTCTGCGTCCAGCTGAAGTTGTAGTTCACAGCCTTCTTCCAATGGCCAGATACGCAGATTCAGACTGAAGGTAAAGGGAACATTACCGAATTGTTCCATTACGATCAGGGTGGGTTCTTCCCGCCGGGTAACCTGCACCCCCATTTGCATTCCCTGAGCCTCGGTCAGTATGGTATCCTTTGTGATCACGACCTTGTCCTTTTTGTCTTCGGGCAGACGGTCTGCAAATTTTGTAAAATCGGAAAACAAATCAAAAACCACTTCCGCCGGTTTATTGATATAACGGGCATCTCCCGTAATGCGTGTATTACCCATGTTACCGCCCCCAGGTATTAGGTGTAAGACGCCATATTTTCAATGTCTCGAGCTGCTTTGTACTTACATAATTACTGTTGGCTGCTTCCTGAATGAGGGTGTCGTAATTGGTAAGTGTGTGCAGTTCGCAATTGCTTTTTTCAAAAGCCCTTCGCGCCACATCAAAATTATAGGAAAAAATGGCTACCACACCTAAAACGTCGGCACAGGACATTCTAAGACATTCGGCTGCCGAGAGTGCAGAATTACCCGTGGAAATAAGATCCTCTACAATCACTACCCTGGATTTGGATTCCAGCGTTCCTTCTATGCGAGCCCCTGTACCATGGTCCTTTCTCCTGGGACGTACATAAATAAAAGGTTTGTCCAGGCGGTTGGCAATAAGTACCCCCATGGCAATGGCTCCAGTGGCCACTCCGGCAATCACTTCTACCGAAGGATAATTATGCAGAATGGACCGGCACAGGGCTTCACAGATGAAGTTACGTGCAGCGGGGACCGATAATATTTTCCTGTTATCGCAATATATGGGCGACAACCATCCGGAGGCCCATTCGAAAGGCTTTTCTATATTAAGCTGCACTGCTTCAATTTCCAGTAATTGTTGTGCAACCTTTTTTTCAACAGATTCCATAATATTCACATATCTTTGTACAAATGTACAGTATTTTCTTCAATAATAGGCGACTTCAGCTTTGTCGGCCAGACAGTCCGGTATGCCTGCTCCCGTGTGTCAGAGTGGAGTCTCCTGACATATACCGTTCCTGGGAGGACCTGATAGTTCATTTTGAATGTGACAACAATCTCAAGCATCTGGTTGTTCCGGTAAAAGATCCATATGCTTCTTTCCGGCAAATATGCAATCATTTTGTAGTTATACCCGCCGCTGGGGGTATCGTAACCAATCCCTCAGGGTTCCTGCTGATGATATACCGGTACGGGAAATGGGACCTGCCCAAGGGAAAGCAGGAAGTCGGAGAGACACTCCTCGGTACGGCACTCAGGGAGGTCACAGAGGAAACCGGAGTACAGGGACTGGAACTTCTGGAGGATAAATTTTCCACAACATACCATAGTTATCATTATCATGGCAATAACGTGCTCAAAATGACGGCATGGTTTAAAATGATTACCAGGTCGGAGTCGTCGTTACTGCCTCAGACAGAAGAGGGAATTGAAAAGGCAGAATGGGTTCCCGCCAGTGACCTGGAAGAACGGTTGGAAGCCTCTTATGCCTCTATCAGGATGCTTGTTGGGAGGAAATTCCTAGACGATGGTAAAGATATTGGTGAAACCTGTCAGATCGAAGATATCCTTGATCTCGGCTCTCAGATTCCTTACCGTTAAAGAACCACCTTTTTCCTTGATATTTTTTTGAAGTACCAGGAACTGGCGCAGCCCGGAACTGCTGATGTATTCCAGTCCGGTGCCATCAATAATCACTTCTTTTGTATCACTTTTCAGGAGCGGAGCAATAGCCTCTTCAAAGATGACTGTATTTCCCGTATCCATTCTTCCTTCAATAGAAATGACCGGAACGGGATCTTTACTTATTTTTATTTCCATTTGCTGATATTTCTTGATCGTAATAAAGTAATCAAAGGTAAACAAAAAAACGTTCATCCACCAAAGTCATCAAAGAGAATATGATCTTTGGGAACACCCAGGTTATCCAGCATCAGAATGACAGCACTGGTCATCAAGGGGGGGCCGCACAAATAATATTCCACATCTTCGGGCTGCTGATGGTCCATTAAGTAATTATCCAGCAAGACCTGGTGTATAAACCCTGTATGACCTGTCCAGTTGTCTTCTTCCTTTGGTTCAGACAATGCTATATGAAATGTAAAGTTGGGAAATTCCCTTTCAATTTCCCGGAATTCTTCTTCATAAAAGATTTCACGCCTGGAACGAGCTCCATACCAGAAGGCTACTTTATCGTTAGTCTTCAATGTCCGGAATAGATGGAATATGTGTGACCGCATAGGAGCCATGCCGGCACCACCTCCTATAAAGATTTTTTCTGCATGTGTATCCTTAAGGAAAAAATCACCGTAGGGACCCGAGACCATCACCTTATCCCCGGGTTTCCTGGAAAAGAGATAGGATGAGCAGATGCCCGGATTGACCTTCATGAAGGCTCCTCTGGACCTGTCCCAGGGCGGGGTGGCGATCCTGACATTTAACAGAATCCTGTTTCCCTCGGCCGGATGGTTTGCCATGGAATATGCCCTGAATCCATATTCCCTGTTGACCATCTTCAGGTTAGTAATGCCAAGGGATATCCAGTCTTCCATATATTCCTGGTCGATCGGGATGTCTTTTGAGAAATCTACCGTAACCGGGGGAACGTCTATCTGAATATAACCGCCCGAACGAAAATCCAGATTTTCCCCTTCGGGAAGTCTGACCACAAATTCTTTGATGAAAGAGGCGACATTGCGGTTGCTTATCACCTGGCACTCCCATTTTTTCACGCCCAGTACTTCTTCCGGAACCCCGATATCCATATCCTCTCTGACCTTTACCTGGCAACTCAGACGCCATTGGTTCTGCTGTTCGCGCCTGGTAAAAAATCCAGTTTCTGTCGAAAGGATGGAGCCACCTCCGGATATGACACGGCATTTGCATAGTCCACATGTTCCGCCGCCACCGCAGGCCGAGGGCAGGTATATTTTGTTTTCTGCCAGTGTAAAAAGCAGGGTATTCCCGGGTTCAACTTCCAGGATCTTCCCGTTATTCACTTCGATCTTTACCTTTCCCGAAGGTGTCAGCCTGGCTTTGGCATAGAGAAGTATGGCTACCAGAACCAGAATAACGGCCAGTATGACGGCAACGGTCAGCAACAAGAACTGGAATACTGTCATAGGACGTTTTTATAATTGAATACCCATAAAACTCATAAAAGCTATACCCATCAGTCCCGTGATGATGAAAGCTATCCCAAGTCCCCGCATGGGGGCGGGGATATTGGAATAACTTAATTTTTCCCTTATTGCGGCTATCGATACAATGGCCAGGAACCATCCGATACCTGATCCGAGCGCGTATGAAAACACCTGTAGTATGTTTTCGAATTCCCGTTCCTGCATGAAGAGAGAAGCCCCCAGAATGGCACAGTTGACAGCGATCAAGGGCAAAAATATGCCCAGGTTGTTGTACAGGGCCGGGGCATATTTTTCTACGATCATTTCCACCAGCTGGACCATGGCAGCGATCACGGCTATAAACAGAATAAAACTCAAAAAACTCAGATCTACTTCTGCCCAAAAGGGTTTGATCCAGGCCAGTGCACCGGGTGAAAGTACATAGCGGTTGAGCAGGTAATTCACCGGGAGGGTAATGAGCAAGACAAATATAACGGCCAGACCCAGTCCGGAAGCCGTTTTAACTGTTTTTGAAACGGCCAGATAGGAACACATCCCCAGGAAATAGGCGAAGATCATGTTCTCCACAAAGATCCCCCTGACAAATATGTTGATTATTTGTTCCATACCTTTTTATCATTTTGGGCATTGAAAACCCATACGATCAAACCTACCACGATCAGGGCCATGGGAGGGAGTATAAACAGCCCGTTGTTTTCGTAAAATCCCCCATTTACCGCATACCATTTCTGGGGTACTACAGGGTATCCCATTAAAGTGCCGGAGCCCAGGAGCTCCCTGAAAAACGACACGGCAACCAATATAATCCCGTAACCCAGTCCGTTGGCAATGCCATCCACAAAGGCGGGAAATGGTTTGTTGCTCAGGGCAAAGGCTTCTATACGGCCCATGATAATACAGTTGGTTATGATCAGCCCTACAAAGACTGACAGTTGTTTGCTAACCTGCCAGGCGTATGCTTTCAGGATCTGGTCCACCAGGATGACAAGGGTCGCGACCACGACCAGTTGGACGATTATGCGTATCCGGTTGGGGACGGTGTTCCGGAGCAGGGACAGGATCAATTCTGAAAACCCAGTAACCAGAGTGACTGAAAGTGCCATGACCATAGCCGGTTCCAGTTTGACCGTCACGGCCAGTGCGGAACAGATCCCCAGAGCGAGGACCGATACGGGATTGTTCTTGAAAATCGGGTCCAGAAATATGCGTTTATTCATAATGTTTAAAAAAAGGTAAATAAGGTTCTAGGGATTCACGTATCATGTTCTCAACACCGCGACTGGTAAGCGTTCCGCCTGAAATGCCGTCAACGGCATTGGGATTGCTTGCAGCTTTACCCGGTTTCAATATGGATAGGGAGACAAAGCGGTCTGCCTGGTACAGGGATTTTCCCCGGAAAGAATCGCTAAAGGCCGCAGTGGTGATCTCGGCTCCCAGTCCCGGCGTTTCTGCGTCGTGATCGAAGACGGCCCCGTATATGGTCCGGAAGTCGCCGTTCAGGGCCAGGTATCCCCTGAGCGGACCCCACAGTCCTTTACCTGCCAAGGGTATGATATATTTTCTTGTCCCGTCCTCCAGGGTACAGATGTACAGGGCCAAATGGGCAGGCCCCACCACAGTATCCCTAATGTATCGTTCATATAGGTTCCCTTCCAGATGGACGGACCGAAGTATGCTTTGCTGTTTTTCGGCCATCATATTGGCGACCTGCCGGGGTTTAAGTACCTGGGATACGAAAGAGAGCAGGGCGGCCACTACAATCACCATAATGGCGGCATAAATGAAAGTGTACACGTTCCCATTCCTTTTTCTGTTATCCATATGTGGCAATTCTTTTTATTCTTCGTTTCACGTTGACGGCCACCACTGTGTGGTCAATCAGCGGAGAAAATGTATTCATAAGCAATATGGCAAGCATCATGCCTTCCGGGTATCCGGGGTTGAAGAGCCTTATGGTCATGGTCAGGGCCCCGGTCAGGGCCCCGTAGATCCATTTACCAGTTTCTGTCTGCGGGCTCGTTACAGGATCGGTCGCCATAAATACGCAGCCGAAAGCAAAACCTCCCATTACCAGGTGGTAATGTACGGGAATGTCGCCTAACAATCCGGTAAGTGCAGCTCCTGCCATACAGGATATCATGATCTTCCAGCTTGCCACCCCGGTATAGAGTAAAATGACAGCTCCCAGGAGGATGCACACCACTGATGTCTCTCCTACAGAACCGGGGGTGAACCCCAAAAACATGTCTGTCCCGGAAGGCATGACTGCAGAAGATGTTCCCCGGATCCATGCGGCAAGCGGGGTTGCCCCGGTAAAACCGTCTATCCAGACCTTGTCACCGGTCATGTAGGCCGGGTAGGAAAAGAACAGAAAGGTACGCGCCAACAGGGCCGGATTCCATATGTTCATTCCCGTACCCCCAAATATTTCTTTTCCAATGAGCACGGCAAAAGCCACTGCAAGGGCCAGCATCCACAAAGGAATGGTTACAGGGACTATCAGGGGAATAAGCATTCCGGTTACCAGGTAACCTTCGTTCACTTCATGGCCACGAATTTGAGCTACAGTGAATTCTATGCCAAGTCCCACCACATAGGAAATGATCACCAGGGGAAGTACTTTCAGAAATCCGTACCAGAAGACTGCGAAAAATTCCGGGAGTTCGGTACGGGGACCCATCGCCAGGAAATGCTGCAATCCCGTGTTGTACATTCCGAATAACAGGCAGGGAACCAGCGCGATTACTACCACGATCATGACCCGCTTGAGGTCATTGCAGTCCCGGATATGGGAACCTTTCCGGGTAACAGTGCCCGGTACAAGCAGGAATGTTTCAAAAGCATCGAAAGTGGAATGAAGGAATGCCAGGGAGCCGCCCTTGCTGAAGATGGGTTTGATTTTAGCAATGATCTTTTCAATCGCTTTCATTGCATTTCCTTTATCATCAGGTTAATGCCCTTCTGCAGGATATCCTGTATCTCTATCTTGGAGGGGCATATGAATTCACACAGGGCCAGATCTTCAGGTATCACTTCGTATATGCCCAGCTTTTCCATTTTGTCTATGTCTTCTGCAAGTATGGCCTTGATCAGGAACGAAACAAAAATATCCATGGGCAATACTTTCTGGTAGTCCCGGGTAAGGACAAAAGCCCTGACACCTCCGTTTGTATTGGTGTCAAGGTTAAAACGGACAGTTTTTCCCAGAAGCGGTGCCAGGTGAGATATATAAGTGCGTGCCGCGCTGAATTTATGCAGGCGTAGCGGTCTGGCCCAGCCTAAAAGTTCCCGTGACCGTCCTTCCTGCAGGAAAGTCACCTGCTGGTGGTGGAAGCCCAAAAAGCCTTCTTCGCCGACAGAGTCCCCTGTCAGGGGATTGCCGCTGATAACACGGATATCTATGCCTTTTTTTCGTGTAAAATCTTCCAGGGCACTTATTTGTATTCCGGCAGGGCACCTTATGTAACCGGTTTTGATCAGGGCAGGACCCGTAACAGCTACCATCCTGGCCGAGTCGAAGGTACCTTGTATGAAAAGTCGCCCAATTACTGACAGACCCATGGGGGTCAGGGTCCAGGCCACCTGGCCTTTTCCCAGGGGATACAGGTGATGTATCTGTATGCCTGGATTTCCGGCCGGATGTGGTCCGGAGAAAATGTGAGTGGTCGCATTCAGTTTACGGAAGACGCTGTGGGTCGAAGTATTGCCGGAAAGCGCCAAATGCACTTTTCCGGGACAAAGCCGCTCCAGCACCCGTAAACCCATTTGCAGGGAGTCGTATTCACCGGCAAAGGCATAATCATACTGCGGGGCCAGGGGTGCGGTATCGAAACAGCTGATATGGACAACTTTTGGGATTTCTCCGGGCAGTGCCAGTGTGCCGTAAGGCCTGCGGGTGATCAACGGCCAGCACCCGCTAAAGAGCAATAATTCTCTAATCTTGCTGACATCCATATCTTCTGGTGCAGTAACCGGGAATCGTAGCCGCTTATCCTTTCCGTCGGAGAGAATACGGATCCCTGTCAGTTTTCTCTTTTCGCCACGTACGATCTGTCGGATAATCCCGCTTACCGGAGAAGTGAAAAATATCTCGGGATGGTCTTTATCGCAAAAGACAGGGGAGCCGGCCAGAACAGGATCGCCCTCACGGACCAGGAGCTTAGGTGTTATCTGTCTGAAATCGGGGGGCTTTAATTCGTAGAGCGGAGAGGATACAGGCGGGCTGGTTGTCGTGAGGGCCTCGCCCCTGAGTGGTATGTCCAGTCCTCTGCGTAACTTGTAACAGGCACCCATATACTTTTTTTAGCAGATACAAAGATAAAATTTTAAACGTCTTTTTCCCTATATTTGTCAACATGAAGGAGAATTATTTGAAGGAGTTGAATGAGGCTCAGAGACAGGCGGTTGAAAATATTACAGGTCCATCACTGATCATTGCGGGTGCCGGAAGCGGCAAAACAAAGGTGCTGACAAGCAGGATTGCCTATATGCTGGAACAGGGTATTCCGGCTTCTGTTATACTTGCCCTGACGTTTACCAACAAGGCTGCCAAGGAAATGAAGGAACGCGTGTCATCTTTGACAGGACCCGAAAAAGTGCGCTCCCTGTGGATGGGGACCTTCCATTCCGTTTTTGCCCGCATTCTACGTTCCGAGGCGGACATACTGGGATTTCCCCGGCATTTTACCATATACGATAAATCGGACAGCAAATCGGCCATCAAGAGTTGTATCCGGGAACTGAAGCTTGATGAAAAGGTGTATCCCCATGGAGAGGTGATGTCCCGTATCTCAAAAGCCAAGAACAACCTCAGAACGGCTTCGGCGTATGCCTCGGATGACAGTATCCGCCAGGCTGATGAAGCTGTGGGCAAGGTGCATATTGCTGATATTTATGCCCTCTATGCCAAGAAATGCAGGTTGTCGGGAGCAATGGATTTTGATGACCTGTTGCTCTATACCAATATCCTGTTTCAGCAGAATCCGCAGATCCTGGCAAATTACCGCGAAAAATTCAGGTATGTTCTGGTAGATGAATACCAGGACACCAACCTGGCACAATACCTTATTATTAAGAACCTGGCTTTCCTGCACCGAAACATTGCCGTGGTCGGGGACGATGCTCAGAGCATCTATGCATTCCGGGGTGCCAGGATCGAGAACATACTGAATTTCAGTAATGATTTTCCTGAAGCAAAAGAGTATAGGCTTGAGCAGAACTACCGCTCTACCCAGACGGTCGTAAAGGCAGCCAACAGCCTTATCAGGCACAATACCAGAAGGATGCGCAAGGAATGCTTTTCGAAATCGGAGCCCGGAGACAAGATAGAACTGCTTTCTGCTTACACCGATGCTGAGGAAGCTTTCCAGGTTGTGTCTTCTATTCTCGACAAAGTATATTTATCACGTGCCGGATATGGAGACTTTGCCATTCTGTACCGTACAAATGCACAGTCCAGAATATTGGAGGAAGCTTTACGTAAAAGGAATATACCTTACAAGGTTTACGGGGGATTTTCCTTTTATGAAAGGGCAGAGGTAAAGGACATGATGGCCTACATGCGGCTTGTGGTCAATCCCGATGACGAAGAAGCCTTCCGTCGTGCTATTAACGTGCCTGCCCGGGGAATCGGGGCTGTTTCCCTCCAAAAACTCGGGGCTGCTGCCATGTTCGCCGGCATGTCGTCAATGACTTACATACGCCAGGGTGATCTGGACGCGGCCGGATTGCGGGGCAACATTGCCCGGTCCCTCAGGGCATTTGAAGAAATGATAGAAGCTGTACGTACCATGGAGGACCAGGGCAGCAATGCATTTGATATGGCACTGGCCGTGGCAGGGACCTCGGGCTATCTCCACATGCTGCGTCAGGACAAGTCCATAGAGGGCATGTCAAAACTGGAAAACGTCGAGGAACTGCTCAATAGCATTCAGGTTTATTGCGGCGTAGCGGGGGAAGATGTGGAGTTGGAAACCGAAGTGTCAGTCCCCGATGCCGGGGAAGGAAAGCCTACCCTGGAACGTTTCCTGGTGAACGTGACCCTGCTGACCCAGCTGGATGAGCAGGAACAACCGGACAACGAGCGGGTCAGCCTGATGACAGTCCACTCGGCAAAGGGACTGGAATTTTCCCATGTCTATGTGGTGGGCCTGGAAGAGAAACTGTTCCCGTCGCTTTTATCCAGCAATACAATTACCGAATTGGAAGAGGAGCGCCGGTTATTTTATGTGGCTATGACCAGGGCAAAGAAATCGCTGACCCTTTCCTATGCACAGACGCGTATGCGATGGGGAACCATGAATTCCAACCCCCCCAGCCGCTTTTTACGCGAGATAGATCCTTCTTTTCTTAACCGGCCTGTGCCGGAGGCTTCTGCATCCGGGGAATATGAAGGAACAGCCGGAAGATGGGACAATTCGGGCTGGGGCAACCGCCGGGGCTTCCACGACCGTGGGGAACATGGCAACAGTTCCCGTGACCAGGCAGGCAGGGGGAGTGCTTTTGGCACAGGCTCCGGCAATATGGCCGGCGGTCAGGGTCACAGGTGGCAGGCGTCCAGGGCGGCAGGGCATGGATCTGCCCGGCCGGACAGATCCAGGGTTTCTGACCAGTTCGTCGGTACTTCCGGGAGGACCTCGGGAGATTCTACATGGGATGGTTTCAAAACCGAAGATCCTTCCGCCCTGGAAGTGGGAATGATCATTGAACATGACCGCTTTGGCCGGGGCCGTATTGTATCCTTGGAAGGTGAAATGCCCAATACCAAGGCAGTGATTGACTTTGAATTCGGAGGCAGCAAAACTCTTTTGCTCAAATTCGCCAGGCTGAAAAAACTATAGTGCGTTGCACAAGTTGTTCGTTGGGTTGATAATCAGCAACTTATGAATTTCATACCCCCCCAATTACCAAGTAATCAGGGAAATAAATCAAGTGTATGACGTACAAAAAAAGCCAACCAGCTTCTTATCAACTGATTGGCTTTTATTGGAGCGGTCCGGACGGGACTCGAACCCGCGACCCCGTGCGTGACAGGCACGTATTCTAACCAGGCTGAACTACCGGACCCTGATTGTTTGGGAGTGCAAATGTAGGGATTGTTTTTGAATATGCAAAAAAACTGAAGTGTACGTTTCCGTATTTTTTTTCTTTCATAAAATATTGTAAGCCGGAAAATGAAAATCCCGATGGATGTTCCAGGATCAACAAACCATCTTCTTCCAGAATGCCCGCATTCATTATCTTCTGGGGAATGCTCCCAAGATCGGGAAGATCGTAAGGGGGATCGGCAAATATGATATTGTATTTCCGGGTGCAGATCTTCAGGAAATCGAATACATTATGACGGACTACCCGGATGCGGGAAGCGACATCCAGGGCGGCAACCGTATCCCTTATAAAACGAGCATGTGCCGGATTCATTTCCACACAGGTTGCAAAAGGACAGCCCCTGGAGACAAATTCAAGTGATATACCTCCGCTCCCGGCAAACAGGTCCAGGATCGATACCTTGGAAAGATCACAGGTGTGTTCCAATATATTGAACAGGCCTTCTTTCGCAAAATCAGTTGTCGGACGTGCCTCGAATGATTTAGGCGGCAGTATGTTGCGACCTTTCAGGCTTCCACTGATGATGCGCATACCGGGAAAAAATGTGGTCCATATTGCAAATTAAGAATCTCGGTCGGGAAAAGGTCGGTTGCTGATGTGGCCACGGTTACCGAGGGGAAGAACGTGCATAGTTGCCTGATGTGTGCCGGTTTGAACGGACCGCTTATATACAAGTTCAGGCTTCTGGGATTGAGTTGCCATTGTTTGAGGGCAAAACACAGGAAATACATTGCAGTGCTGAAACGATCGACAGCATAAGAATTACACAGTAAAAGCCTTTCTCCCTGCATCAGGACAAGGTCTATATGAGAATCTGCATAATGCAACAGAGCCCTGGAAAATTCCTTATGCGCCATGGTAAAATGCAGCAAAGGTATGACCGAGGCATAGAATCTGGCTTTGTGCTGGTGTTTGAAAACAGTGGCGTTGACAGGTGCGGGGAGTGCATAGATGCAGGTAGCCTGAATTGCATCTATAGCTGAATAATTAACTTCGTCCAGATAGGCAACGTCAAAAAGTTGGTTAAGCACTTCTATGGCTTGTTCTGCCTTGAATATCGAGGTCGGTATGAGTGTGTGCCTGTGCGTGTCTATCATAACATCGCAACGGACAAAACGTTTTTGAAGTATTTCTTCTTGTTTGAAGACATGTCCCACTTCCTTTGCCCACTCATTATAATCGTTCCCGGGAAATGAATAGGTGTGGTTATTCCATAAAAGACAATCGTTCGTTTGGGAGTCTTCTACAACATAAGAAAGTCCATTCACACCAATATGAATGGACAATCTGTGGTGTGTCTGCGGTATTTTGATATTCGCAGACATTTTATTATTCCCAGTTACCCGCGTTGTTGTTGGGTTGGTCAATGCTGCCCACTTTCAAACCGGGATAACGATTGGTGATTTTGCGTTCTTCGTTCAGGTTGACTATCAACTGACGATCCAGTCCATTGAGTAATACATTAAAGGGTGTACATGCTTCAAACAAGGGCACGTCAACACCTGATACTTTTTTAACCACCGCCCTTAGTTCAAATTCTTTTTTTACCAGCGGTACCCAACGAAGTGAATCGATCACAAAACCGGAACGTTTTAGAAGGGTATCCCTGACAGCCATTTCCATACTGTCACGGAAAACACGCCCCTGTGCCACGGCAACGGAATCGTCGAATGACCCAATCTGCCTGATGATCGTAATATAGCCGTTGTTGTAAAAATTTTCCAGTGTATCAAAACTATCGGCATATTTGCCGAATTCAGTTTTGTAGGTAGTCTGGAGGGTGCGAATATCTTTTAATCGCTCAATAGCCAATGTTTCACGGAATTTGCGTTCTTTTTCGAAATTGATGGGAGCCGTTAGGCTTTTGATGATAAGATAGCCCAAAGCGATGATAATCAAGGGCAAAATAACGATGGTAAATATTTTTTTCATTATTGAATTATTAAATAATATATCAGGAGTCCTGCAAAATTAGGAAAAAAAATAACCCCTGCAATAAATCAATTATATTTGCATTAATATCTTTTATATGAAGGATCTGTTTCCAAAGAATCTTATTGTACGATGGAATGAAGCCCTGGCTCCTTCAGTCAGGGTCGTACTGGCCACGCATATTAATCCGGACGGAGATGCTGTCGGGTCGCTCGTAGGGCTGGGATTATTTCTTAAGCAGCAGGGTTTTAAAGTGTCCATGATATGTCCCACTGCATATCCCGATTTCCTGAAATTTCTAGACAGGGAGAGGGAAATCCTTGTCTTTTCTCAAAAAAGGGAACAGGTTGCCCGAAAAATTGAACAGGCAGATGTTACAATTGCCGTGGATGTAAGCGGTTTTTCCCGTATGGAAGAAATGGGTGGGTTACTTTCGGGGTCCGGAGCTTTCAAAGTGTTGATGGACCATCACATAGATCCTGAAGCTGCGGAATTTGATCTGGTTTTTTCCACGCCCCTTGTCAGCTCAACCTGCGAACTAATATACAGATTGCTCCGCATATGGAAGCCAGAAGCCGTATTCTCCAAAGAACAATCCATGGCTTTCCTGACTGGCATCATTACCGATACCAACCAGTTTGCCAATAGCGTATATCCCGAGACATTCAATGTGGCTTCTGGATTGCATGCATGTGGTGCGGATACAGAAGAGATCTTTGATCAGGTGTACCGTAATTTCACATTCAACCGGATGCGTCTGATGGGTTATGCCCTCCAGAATATCAGGCTGCTTCCGGAATTCAAGACAGGGTATATTGTGCTGACAAGGGATGTTCTGGATGCATTCGGATACAGAAACGGAGATACAGAAGGTTTTGTGAATTTTCCGCTAGCCATAAAGGGTGTTTCTGTCTCGGCTTTTTTCCTTCAAAGGGAAGACCATATCAAAGTGTCTTTACGCTCGAAAGGAAACATTGCAGTCAACGGGATCGCCAAAGAATTCTTCAGCGGGGGAGGTCATTACAATGCTTCTGCAGGAAAAATGGAAGATACGCCGGAAAAAATTGAGACATTACTTAAGGAAGCCCTGGGCACAATAATTGCATAAATACCGATCCGGTATGAGGACATATTTTGTTTTACTTACAGGATTTCTGCTTACACTTGCTTCCTGTACCAGGGAGGACCGTAAACTGATGCTTGTCCGTCAGGAAGAGGAGATTGACAAGTTTGTCATGACACTCACCAAAGACACCGTGTTCTATCAGCAGGGAGTAGTCCGGGCTGTTCTGGAAAAGGGCTCTTCCGCCAATATGGCCGATACGGCAGCACGCGGTGATACTATATATTTTTATTATGCCGGTCACGTTTTTTCGAAGGGAAAGGGAGAGTTGTTCCACACCAATTCAGACAGCGTGGCTGCAGTATATAAAAGAACGCTCACTCCTGATCAGGCTGTTGTCCGTTCAGGTGCCGTAGGGGAAGGAAAATTTTTAAAGGGATTGGATTACGGTTTAACAGGGATGTCTCCCGGGGAACATTCTTATGTGATCTTCAATGCCGATTATGGATTTGGCAATATAACAGTTGGTCAGGTTCCCAGGATGTCACCTTTGCTCTTTGAGATCTGGGTAGAGCGGATTGTGAAAAAATAGATACCTTTGTACGAATGAAAAAACTGATATGCCTCACAATAGCATTTTTTGCCGTTCTTTCAGCAATTTTATCTTCTTGTGCCCGCCAGCCGGCGGAATCGGTGAAGGAAATTCATGAAAAGATACTGGCTGCACATGTGAAGATCATCCATCACGACACATTGCAGAAGACGGAATCAGGACTGTATTATGCCATAACCAGACAGGGTTCCGGTAAGAGCAATACAGATTCATCTATTGTATTTGTCCGTGAAACCATCCGTGATTTGAATTATAATATCATAGCCAGTACCGAACGAAACGTAGCCAGACAGCTGGGCACTTTCAGCTATGCCGATGCCTATATTCCCCTGTTATGGTTTATGGGAAATAATACCATCATGACGGGACTTGAAGAAATATTACTCGGGATGAGGGAAGGTGAGATCAGAAGGATCTGGCTGCCGTATTGGTTATCATCCTATTTTGAAGGAGGTACGTCAGAAAACACATCTTCTATGGTTTATGATCTGGAATTGGTTAAGGTGGTCAATAATATTGACAGCTACCAGATAGATACCCTGGAAACTTTCCGTAACAGGCATTATCCCGGGGTTGATTCTCTGGAAAGGGGTTTCTACAAGGTGACACTCGTTCCCGGAACCGGAGATTCCCTGCAACCTGCCACATCGGTTAACGCCTATTATATTGGGAAATTTCTCAATGGTCATGTATTTGATACCAATGTAGCCGATACGGCCATGAAATACCACATATACAATTCGGGTAAGGATTATTCCCTTTATCACGTGGCTTTGCCTGCGACGGACGAAGAAGAAGACGAGAGCAATCAGGAAGGTTCTGCCGTAAAGGGATTCAGCAAGTGTATGTTGAATATGAGGTACGGAGAAGTAGCCGTGTGTTTCTTCCATTCCGACCACGGTTATAAATCTGAAGGCAAGCACGCATCTTCATCGGGCACTTACCTGGGAGGCGGGATACCTGCATACATGCCTTTGTTTTTCTGGATTTACGTCCCCCTGAAAGAGTAATTTTCTACAGAAAAAAAAAGTACAGGTGCATGCAACGTTTTCGTATGCACCTGCATCTATTATGTGGTTTTAGGTTTATAGGTTTCAACGGTAGAGGTTGGTTCGGTTCTCGGGCCATCCTCTTGTTGTATTACCAGGCTGCCTCTTTAACTTCCAGACCCGGCTGGCCATAATAACTTTCTATGGTTTTTCCCTTAAGCCATACTTTGCGGTAAAGATTTCCCGAATGATCCTGCAGATTCAGCTCATCTCTAATGGTTCCTGAACTAAGTTTTACGGACAAAGTCATATCCTTATCCATTTCGGTTTTACTATCTGCCAGGGCCAGATTGGTGTTACAATTCGTCCCTCCAGGAAGAAATGTGCTGGGACCACTGTAATATCCCACAATATATCCGCATATCCAAACATCCGGTATTTCTCCTTTCAGGGTACGTGCCGCTGCCACAGAATAGGCCGTTTCCTTTGTCAATCCGTCACCTGCCATATCCGGATCGTCCCAAATGTATGAAACCCATGTTCTTGCAGTATCAACCGAGATGGTAAAGACCGGTTCGACATTTTCCTGTGAATCACCTGATCTTTCAACCAGGAAGGAATACATATGTTTAGCCTGTAACTCCCGGTCCACCGATCCGGCTTCTTCGCTGCCGGTAAACAGAGCAAGCTGAACCTGACCCGGGAAAAAATAACCCCAGAGGTTCTCTGTGTCCCCATTGTAGTCCAGTGAACCCCCCGTACCCGAGACATTCATATGGTATTCCTGGTGAAGCTGTCTGAATTCCTGGGAGAAAACCACACGAACCCCTGTGTTCTCCTGTTTACAGACCAGCTCTACTTTGCAAGATTCTCCGGCGATAACATCAGCATCCTTGCTCCCGTAATAGTACGGTTTGTCAAAAGCGGGAACAGTGAAGGATTCATTGTAAGCTACTATGGAATAGGTCCCCGGCCCGAGAGACAGCGAAGATCCCTTAATTTCACCTACAGTCGCCCGATGAAGAGTGTCCCCGGCCTGGTCAATAAGCAGAAAAACAAAAGAATCCAGTCCGGCGCTTTTGGTTCTTACACCAAAAGGTGTTTCGACAACTACGTCTACAATCAGATGCCCTTCCGGACCCTGAACGATCCTCAAACCGTTACAGGCACACATCATGGCAAGGAGCATACATCCCGCCGTTTCCCCAAATAATCTCTTCATAACTCCAATTTTTAATTAAACTTCAGATGTGAAATTGAAAGTTTACAAAGGCAAAAAAGTTACAAATCGTATAAATCTCGAAAAACATTTCTAAATTTGCGTTTTGTTTTCAAGTATTCAGTTCATGTCATCTATAAAGAAACATCCTATTCTCCCCATACCGGAAGAGGATAAAATCGCTTTTTCATTTGAAGGACAAACAGTTTTCGGACAAAAAGGATTTACCATTGCTGCTGCTTTGCATCAGGCAGGATTGCTGGTCCACAAACACAGCCTGGAACACAGGAAAAGGAGTCTGTCCTGCGGCATTGGCAAGTGCGGTGCCTGTGAAATGCTTGTAGACGGAAAGGTTCGCCGTATTTGTATAACAAAAGTGGATGGTGTCCGTGATGTAAGACGGATCCCCGATGGCTTTCTATCGGAAGAGGGAGCCATACCTGAATCCCGGCCCGAAGTGGTGTACAAAACCATTGTGGCGATCATTGGCGCCGGACCTGCTGGTCTGGCCGTCAGGGAAGAACTTGATCGTGCCGGTGTTCCCAACCTGGTTATAGACAACAATGCCCGCATAGGAGGCCAGTTCAATATGCAAACACACCAGTTCTTCTTCTTTGAGAAAGAAAAACGCTTTGGAGGCATGCGCGGATTCGAAATTGCGGCTACCCTGGCAGGTGAAAACCACACGGGGATATTGCTTAACAGTACCGTATGGGATATATTTGACAATAAAAGACTTGCCATCAAGAACATAGAAACACAGGAAGTGTTTTATGTAGATGCAGAATACCTGGTCATTTCCACAGGTGCCGTTCCTTTTATGCCTGCATTCCGCAACGATGACGTACCCGGGGTATATACGGCAGCTGTTTTCCAGAGGATGATGAACAGCGAACTTACACTGCTTGGGAAGAACATTCTGACCGTAGGTGCCGGAAATATTGGATATCTAACATCTTACCAGGCTAAGCAGGCAGGAGCCAATGTGAAAGCCATTATAGAGGCTATGCCGCATGAAGGCGGATTCCCTGTTCAGGCCAACCGGGTAAGGCGCCTGGGCATACCCATCATCACGTCTCATATACTGCTCGAAGCGATACCAAATAGCGACAGTACCGGCATTACAGGTGCGGTGATTGCCGAATGCAGGGATTTTAAAGCTGTACCGGGAACGGAAAAACGCCTGGAGGGTATAGATACTATAAATATATGCACTGGTTTGATCCCGGACGACCAATTGTTGCTCAAAGGAAGGGAAGTGTTTGGGTTCAGGTGCCATGGGGTAGGAGATGCCATTCGTATAGGGGAAGGCACTTCTGCCGTTCTCAGAGGAAAACAGTGTGCTTACGAAATCAGGCAGCAGATGGGGTTGCGTATACAATACGATGACTACCTGGCAGTTTCCAAGGAATATATTGATTCCCAGCAACATCCGGTCAGGGTGATAGACAAACCCATATTGCCTCTACCGGCCCGGATGATGGAAAAGCCTTTTGTGGTGACAGACTGTTTGTATGGATTTGCCTGCAATCCATGCACATTCGCCTGCAAGTACGGAGCCATTTCCAAATCTTCTACTTCTACAGTGCCTTGCGTAGACTATGACAAATGCATTGGCTGTATGGCTTGTGTAAGCCAGTGTCCCGGACTGGCTATTTTCGGTTATGACCTGGCACGTGGCATATTGTTTCTGCCGGTAGAATATGAGGTTAAAGAAGGAGCCGGGGTGTACCTGGTAGATAACTCCGGACAGAAAAAGGCGGAAGGAATCCTGGAAAAACTCCTGAAGAAGCCTAATAAAACAAATGTTGCCCGGGTGAAGGTTGAAGGATTAAAAGCCGCGGAAATGCTAGAGTTGCGGGGCTTTATAGCCAAAGAGGATTATCCTGCGCCGGTAATCATGAAGGACGCCCGGGTATCTGAAAATGGTAAAACGTATCTTTGCCATTGCGAGGACGTGACACTGGAAGATATCCTGAGACTGATCGGAGACAGGACATCAATCACGGCCGATGAGCTCAAACATATTTCTCGCATGGGTATGGGTGCTTGCCGCGGTTCGCGCTGTATGCCCCGAGCGGTGCAAACCCTGAAGAATTACGGGATACAGGTTATCTCGGAATTAACCCCGAGGGGACCGATGGCCAATTTGGTACAAATGGGAGAGCTTTATCCTTCCGGTCAAAGGCAGGTAACCATTTTGCCCGGCGGAGTGAAAACCGGACCCGAAAGTGAAGAAACAGGTGCCTTCATTGCCGGAGGCGGTATTGCCGGGAGTGCTTTGTTCCGATACTTGGCTCAGGAAGGTTTTAATCCCGTGATGGCCAACAACGACAGGGGGAGTTCGTGGAGAAACATAGCCGGCGGCCGTCCGGCCTTCAGTTTGCCCGCATTGGCAGATATTTCTACGCACAACCGGGAGATATTCCAAGAGCTGAACAAAATAAGCAGCATTGATTTCCATCCTTCACGCTATGTGAATTTTGTCCATGACAGGGATACATATGATTCGCTGGAGACTTCCAAAGCCTGGTCCGATGCTATTATGGTAGAAGCCAGAGATTTTCGCAGGGAAGTTTCTCCCGCTTTCAATTCCGGGACATCGGCCTATTCTCATGCACTGATAACTAACAATTGCTGGCAGGCGAGCCCCGGGAAAACACTCGATTTAATCAGACATCTGGGTACTGAAGGCGGAGGGCGTCTGCTGGAACAGACCAGGGTCATAGATGTGGAAAAACAGGGGGATACTTACTATATACTTATTCTGAACCACAGGAACCAGTACAGGATGTTCCGCACCAGGCTGTTTATCAATGCCTTGGGACATAACGGAGAACAATTTGCCCGGAAACTCGGGTACATCACCGGTCTTTATCCTGTCAGGCACCAGGCCTTCATTACCAAACGGCTGTCCCTCCTGGGAAAGAACGGTAAAGCCCTGGATATGTTGATTGACCGCCGTAAGTACAAAGGGTTCTCTGCCGTTTACGGGCAGCAGTTGACCGATACGGGACAGATCATCGGATGTGCTTCGCCTTTGACAGATATGCAGGAATCGGGAAAGAACCTAAAAGTAAACACAGAAGATTTTCTGAACATTGTCTCCGAGGTGTTCATACAATGGATTCCGCAACTTTCGACTGCAGGATTCCAGGCATTCTGGAGCGGTTATTACACCGAGCCGCGCTACATAATCGATCCCGAAAAAGGATTGTTCCTGGGTATGCGGGGCCACGGGTTCATGCTGTCCCAATACCTGGCAAAACTGTATGTAGATCAGCTGCAGGGCAGAAAAGTCCCGGATTATTTCAGGCAGCTGGCCCTCGACGGTCCGGGATTAAGTGAAATGGCCTTTAAATAACCAGCCTAATCACCGCAACATCGCAGCTGACGTTTCAGGAAGGTCTTCATATTAGAGTACACTGAACGAACAGTGGCTTCACTTTCATACATCCGGTAGTTGTCAACGTATAGTTTTCTTATGTTGCCCCCACCATCTACAAAGATAAATGCCGGAACGAAATTCATAACTTCCCCTGTCAGCAGGGCATCTCCGTAGAACAACCTGGAGAATGCATTCACCTTTCTGGCTTCCACGGGGTTGAATACCGGTCGGTTCATCCAGCCTTCCGCATCTTCCAGTCCGTTGGCGGCAATGTAATCGAAATATTCCTGCTCCCTTCCTTCGATCTCCATGGCCACACCGTAGATCTTGAATCCGTATGGTGCAAATTCATTGTACAATTCTTTGACTTTAGGCATAAAGGTAGTGCAGTCGCGACACCACGATCCCCACAAATACAGCATGGTGATGCGGGCTCTTGTATATACATAGCTGAATGCCAGATCGGAATCCGGCACGTCCGGAATGGACAATGTAAAATTCCTTACAGGCGCACCAAAATCGTGGAGCCCCATCTGAGAGAATGATAAGGTAGTGGAAATGGATCCTCCTGCAGATACCGTAACGGTCCCTTCCCTGCCTGTCGGCCTGTCAACATCGGTAACGGATACGAGCAATGTGTCTTTATCCTTTTTGGCAGATAACCATTTTTTTGCTCCTTCGGAAACAGAAACGGTCCATCCGGGAGCATTTGTGTTGACCAGCAGTTTAATCGGTTCCACATCAAAGGGATCAACATTAAAGTAAGGATCGGGATTCCCGAAAAATTCAAGATAATAGGATGAGGCTCCGGAATTGTTCTGTTCCACGGTCAACGTCTTTTCAATACCAGAAGTGGATTTTATTAAGAATATGGCAATTCTTGGTTTGTTATCAGGTAAGGGTGTTACGCTCAGTGTGATCTGCGTATCACCCGGAGTACCTTTATCCGGGTAAACAGTACACCAGTCTTCATGTCCCACCTGTTCTATATACCAGTTTTCAGAGGTTTTGACCCAAAAAGTCTTTGTGTTAGACACGGGGGCAAGAGTAAATTTGACAGGGGTCACCACCAGGTACCTTGCTTGATCCGAGGGAACACAGGACGAGAACAACGCCAGTCCCAAACTGGCGATAACAATGCATTTTGTTAATAAATGTGCTTTCATTAGTCGTGCATATTATGATTCGGTAAAGTAAAACATTTTTCATGACAAACCAAAACACGCTCCAAATGTTTACCTTTGCACCATCAACATCCGATGGTCATGTCTGTTGTTACAATTACCAGTGATTGGAATAAAAAAGATTTTTACGCCGGGGCGCTTGAAGGGAGACTGCTGGGGATTGCCCCTGTCTGTGAGATTACCCATCAGATCCACCCCTTTGACGTACGTATGGGGGTATTCGTACTTCGGCAGGCTTATTCCTTTTATCCCTTAGGGAGCATCCATATCCTGGCAGTACAGGCGCAGGCGACTGACCATCTGCCTATGTCCGTTGCTTTTTACGAGGGTCATTATTTCATTACGATTAATGACGGTCGGTTTTCGTTGCTCTTTGATCATGAACCGGAGTGGATCCGGGCCGTTTATTCAACTTCCGGAACATTTTCCGAGATAGAGGCTTACCTAAAGGCCGTGAAGGCCATTGTGGAAGGGAATCTAGAGGACAGAACGCTGCCTGCAGAAATGAAAACAGAGGTCAGACCTTCTGCCGTGGCCGAAAAGGATTATATCATGGGACAAGTGATTTATATAGATTCCTATGGCAATGCCATTACCAACGTATCGCGTTCACTATTCCGGAAAGTAGGGGCAGGAAGAAGTTTTCGGATCTTTTTACAGGGACCTTATACCCGGATTGAAAAGTTATCCGAAAATTATGGAGGTGTGCGCCCCGGGGAACTGCTGGCCCTGTTTAACAATACCGGACTGCTGGAACTGGCCGTTTTCATGGGAAATTTGTCATCCCTGGAAAATATAGGACTATACGATGAAATACAGATACAATTCAGTAATTATGGATAGAACAAAGATTTTGGAGAGTTTTGGAAGGCTGCTGGATATTATGGACAGGTTGAGGGAGAAATGTCCCTGGGACAGGGAACAAACATTGGAAAGTCTCCGCACCCTTACCATAGAAGAAACGTATGAACTGAGCGAGGCTATATTGAAAGGAGATTTGGATGAATTGTCCAAAGAACTTGGGGATATCCTCTTGCATATCGTTTTTTATGCAAAGATAGGGCAGGAAAAAGGGGCCTTTGACATAGGAGATGTTATTGACCGTCTTTCCGACAAGCTCATATTCCGTCATCCGCATGTTTTCGGTGATGTGAAGGCAGATAATGCCGGAAAGGTTATACAAAACTGGGAACACCTGAAAACCAAGGAGAAAAACGGGAATAAATCAGTGTTATCGGGTGTCCCTGCAGGATTACCCGCACTGATAAAATCATATAGGATACAGGACAAGGTCCGGGCCATGGGCTTTGATTGGGAACACCGGGAACAGGTGTGGGACAAGGTGGCCGAAGAGGTGGATGAATTCAGGACAGAATGGGAAAAAGGAGATCAGGACAGGATGGAGGCCGAGTTCGGGGACCTGCTTTTTGCCTTGGTCAATGCAGCCCGGCTTTACGGCATCAACCCCGAAAATGCCCTAGAAAGAACCAACCGAACATTTATATCGCGTTTCAATTATCTGGAGGAAAAAACCATAAAGCAGGGCCGTTCCTTGGAAGATATGACACTCCAGCAGATGGACCAGATATGGGAAGAAGCGAAACTTAATTCCGGCAAATAACCTATGGAACACTGGCTGAGCCGTTCTGAATGGCTTATCGGAAAAGACGGGCTGGAAAAATTAGAAAAAAGCACCGTACTAGTAGCCGGCCTGGGGGGTGTTGGTTCCTATGCAGCCGAGATGCTCTCCCGCGCCGGCACCGGTCACCTGATTCTGGTAGATAATGATGTGATCACTCCCACTAACCGCAATAGGCAGCTACCGGCCCTTATCGGGACGGAGGGTAAATTAAAAACGGAGGTAATGGCCGGGCGGATACGGCAGATCAATCCGGATATCGTTCTGGATATCATTGACCAGTACCTGGAAGAAAAAAACATTCCCGGTATATTAGACGGTTACCAGCCGGATTATGTGGTCGATGCCATAGATACCCTTTCGCCCAAGATCGCCCTGATATGTTACTGCATGGAACGGCGGATTCCCTTGGTCAGTGCCATGGGTGCCGGAGCCAGACTGGATGCCACAGCTGTCCGGGTGGATGATATTTCACGCAGTTACAACTGTCCCCTGGCGTTCATGCTTAGGAAACGCCTGCGAAAATTGGGAGTTCACAAAGGGTTTAAAGCTGTTTTTTCAATTGAATTGCCTGACAAAGAGGCCATTGTGCCTTATGAGAGCAAGAATAAAAAATCCCAGGCCGGAACCATATCATATCTTCCTGCCGTTTTTGGTTGTGTATGTGCCCAGACGGTCATATGTGATATGTTGGAAATTCGTACCTTTGAAAACCCTTAACGGGAAAATCATGAGTTTTGAAATTAAGGAAATTTCTACAAGAAAAGACATGAAGCGGTTTTCCCGCTTTCCGCTGAAATTATACAGAAATCATCCCCTGTACGTTCCTACACTTGTCATGGATGAGGTCCGGAGTATCCTGGACTCTCCCAGCATGAAATACTGCAGCCGCAAGATTTGGATAGCTAGTGATCCTAAAGGGGAGATCATAGGACGGGTGGTCGGGATCATCAATCCCAGGGCCAATGAACTGTACGGATATGAAAGGGTCCGTTTTGGCTGGTTCGATGTGGTGGAAGATTTTAACGTGGCTTGGGCACTCCTGGACAAAGTAATGGAATGGGGCGCCTCCGAGGGGATGACCGAGATTCACGGACCGCTGGGCTACAATACATGGAACAAGCAGGGCGTGGTCGTAGAGGGATTCGAGAACCTGCCTCAGTTCAATTGTCTTTATAATTACCCGTATTATCCGGAATTCCTGGAACGTTTGGGTTTTTCCAAAGAGGTGGACTGGATCCAGTACATCATGCCTGCCCGGCAGCCTGTCCCCGATAAGATAGAACGGATTAACGAGATGATTTTAAAGAAGTATAACCTGCGGATTCTCAAATGGAAAACAGCGCAGGACTTCAAACCTTATATTGACGATTTCTTTGACATGTACAACAAAAGCTTCATGACAGTCCAGAACTTCATTCCACTAACCCCGGAAGAGATCAGGTCAAGTACGCGTTTTTACATGAAACTGATCAATCCGGAGCTGTCCTGTTTTGTTATAGACAGCAACAACAAGGTAGTGGCTTTTTCCATTTCTTTTCCAAGCATATCAAAAGCATTGCAGAAAGCCAAGGGATATATTTTTCCGTTCGGCTGGTTCCATTTGTTGAAATCTTATTATTTTTATAAGGATATCGACCTTATGATGAACGGAGCGCATCCCGACTGGAAAGGCAAAGGCCTGAGCTCTATTTATCATTACCATACCAACAAGACGGCGATCAGAAAAAAATTAAGATGGGCGGTCACCAATCCGCAGCTGGAGACTAATCATGCCATAGATGTCTGGAAAGAATACGACACCAGGCTTCATGCCAGAAGGCGTTGTTATATTAGACCAATTAATAAAAAAACTATATACTAATGACAATTCACGAAATAGTGTCTCTGGTTCAGGGAAAGATACTCTGTGGAAATCTGGGGAAAGAAGACTCCGTTGAGTATTGCTTTGCCTCGGATCTGATGAGTGATGTGCTGACAGTGTGCAGGTGCGATTTCATGTTGATCACGGGCTTGTCCAATGTGCAAAGTATACGTACGGCAGAGATGAGCGATTTAAAGTACGTGTTGCTTGTAAGGGGGAAGACACCTCCACAGGAAATGATAGATCTGGCAAAGGAAAGCGGAATAGTACTCATCATGAGCCCTTATTCGATGTTTAAAGCATCCGGCATTTTATACCAAGCCGGGTTGAAAGGAGTATATTAGTGGATTTGTCATTTCAGATACAGGGAGGAGATTTTACCTCGGCAGGGACAGCTTCATCGCAGGTTCGGCGTACCCTTAAGGAACTGGGAGTGGACGCATCTGTTATAAAGCGGGTTGTAGTTGCCCTGTATGAGGCTGAAGTGAATATCGTGGCACATGCCTACCGGGGATTGATCACAGCCGAGATAAAACCCGACCAGGTTTTCATGAAACTGATAGATGAAGGTCCCGGCATTGCCGATATTGAAAAGGCCATGACACCTGGCTTTTCGACAGCATCGCAGGAAGTCAGGGAAATGGGATTTGGTGCCGGGATGGGTTTACCCAACATATGCCGGAACGCAGATGTTTTTAACATTCATTCGGTTCCGGGAAAAGGCACTACTGTTGAGATAACAATTCAAATCAAATAAGTATGGACCAGCAAATGAACCCGTTTCATCACGCATTGCGGATTCGAAAAGAGATCTGCATAGGATGTTCGCGCTGTATGCGTGTCTGTCCTACCGAAGCGTTGCGTGTGATAGACGGCAAGGCGACACTCCATCCTGAATGGTGCATCGATTGCGGGGAATGTTTCAATGTATGTCCTGTCAGGGCTATTGTTGTGGAAGATGATGACATCGCCAAAATTTTCCGCTACAAGCACAGGATCCTGCTAATCCCCTCAGTTTTTTTTGCACAATTTGAAGAAAAGCTGACCCTGGATGCCATCAAGGGCATTCTCTACGACATGGGGTTTACCGAACTCTGTACCGTTGAGCAGGGCGCTGATCTGCTTGTGGACGAAATAAACCGGTATGTGGCGGAATTTAACGGGGAAAAACCCGTCATCTCGTCTTATTGTCCTGCCGTTGTCAGGCTGATACAGGTCCGGTTTCCCTCTTTTGCCGACAGGGTTATGCGCCTGATTCCCCCACTCGAGATTACCGCCCAATATTACAGGAGTGAATACGAAAAAAACGGCGTTCCCCTGGAAGATGTGGGTATTTTCTATGTTACCCCGTGTGCGGCCAAGATAGCTGCGATCAAAGCACCGGTGGGAGGTTACGTTTCCCCGATTAACGGGGTGATCAATATGTCGGAACTGTACAACAAAGTATTTCTTGCTTACAAACAAAAAGGTACCAGCGAGAATGAGCATTGCACCTTGATCCATTCCTCTCTGTCTTCGGTGGGTGTCCGCTGGCCGACTACCGGAGGCGAAGCAGCAATAATCCAGGATCGCGCTTTGGCCATAGACAGCATGCCCAATGTGATAGAATTCCTGGAACGATTGGAGAACGAAGAAATCAAAGGAGTTGATTTCCTGGAACTCAGGGCATGCGATATGTCATGCTGTGGCGGGATCCTGGTGCAGGGCAACCGTTTTTTGATCAAGGAACGCATTGACAAAATGGCCGAAGAGCTTCCCAAAAAACATATGCTGGACCAGAAGTTCAGAAATGTCTGTTCGGGCTATATACCTATGGACCCTGTAGAACCCAGGGCCATGATCAAATACCATGCTGATTTTACCATAGCTTTGCAGCGAATGGAAGAGGCGCGTCGCTTGCTCAGGCGGCTGCCCGATATCGATTGCGGTGCCTGTGGTGCCCCGTCCTGCGAAGCCTTGGCGGACGATATTGTCTGCAATAGGGCGACCATGGAACATTGTGTAATACTGCATGCCCATCAGGCAGATCCTGAAATGATGGAAAAAATATGGGGAAAGAAACGTTTCATAAAAAAATAAAATACGATATGACAGTCAAAGAAATGGCAGATGCCTTGAAATTGAGGGTTTTCTCAGCTGGAGAAGGAATGAAAAACAAGGTGGCAGGAGGTTATACTTCCGACCTGCTGAGTGATGTGATGGGATATGCCGATACCGGCCAGGTGTGGATAACACTGCAGACGCATAAAAACGTTATGGCTATCGCTTCACTCAAGGAACTTTCAGCTGTGGTCCTGGTCAAGGGTTTTGAACCCGATGAGGATACACTGGCACTGGCTCGCCAGGAACAAATCCCGCTACTTGGGACTCCGGACCAGGCATTTGAGTTTTCGGGACGCTTGTACCGTATGCTTCATCCCTGATCATGGTCTGTGTAAAAGCCGATCTGCACATACATACCTTTTTATCTCCCTGCGGTGACATAGGGATGACTCCCTTGAATATTATCAGGCAGGCAAAAGCAAAAGATCTGCAGCTGATCGCCATTACCGACCATAATGCAACGCTTCAGGGGCCAGAGATCCGGCGTGTGGGATTGCGGGAAGGAGTCGCAGTGCTTTACGGGGCCGAGATAACAACGCGGGAGGAGGTGCATTGTCTGGCCTATGTAGGATCGGAAGAGCAACGTGAGGAATTGCAGCGATACCTCGAAAAACACTTACCTCACATACCCAACGATCCCGATATTTTCGGGTATCAGTTTTGGGTAGATGAAAACGAACAAATCCTGGGAGAAGCCCCATACCTGCTTATTTCGGCCATTAACCAGAGCATAGATCAGGTGGCCGCCTTCGTACATTCCATTGGAGGACTTTTTGTGCCCGCACATATTGAAAGACCCAGAAATTCCCTTTTAAGTCAGCTGGGTTTCGTGCCACCGGGATTGCCTGCCGATGCGTTGGAACTCTCCCGTCACACAAACCCTGTTGCTTTTTGCAGCCATAACGCTTACCTAAAAAAATACAAAATCATACAATCCTCGGATGCTCATTATCTTTGTGATGTTGGTTCGGTTCACACGATGTTTGGAATGGACATCCCCGGTTTTGACGGATTGAAAAAAGCATTGACAACATCCCATGAATGATCTGGCCCTGCACTTACTTGACATAGTACAGAACTCCCTGGTGGCAGGGGCTTCTTTCATCACCATAGAAGTAGATGAAAATCCTGCCGGAAACCTTTTGACCATAAGTGTTAAAGATAACGGACGCGGCATGAGCCCGGAACAGGTGCAAAAACTCAGCGATCCCTTTTTCACATCCCGCACTACCCGGAAAGTAGGTCTGGGGGTTCCCCTCCTGAAACATACTGCAGAACAAAGCGGCGGGGGCCTGGAGGTAGTCTCCGTGCCAGGGAAAGGCACCTGCCTGACTACCCGTTTTCAATACGACCATCTGGACAGGCCGCCGCTGGGCGATGTGGCCAATGCGGTAGTATTGATGATCTCGGCAAATCCCGGCGTGGATTTCGCATACAAATACACCTACAATGGCAGGTCATATAATGTGGACACCCTACAGCTTAAGGAAGTGATGGGCGATTTACCCCTTAATGATCTGTATGTAATGGAGATGATAGAGGAAATGATAAAGGAAAACCAAAGTGACCTGAAAGTTTGCCAAATTCGATAATTTGGGTTTACTTTGCGGATTCTATTTTTGCTACATTATTAAATATTTTATTGATATGACAAAGATTAAATCATTGGACGAATTGCGGAAAAGAAAACAGCAACTCGAACAAAGTATGGAAATCAGGGAAAAAAGCAACCATCCCGAAAGCCTTGTACAAATTAAGGTTGCGATGGCCACATGCGGGATAGCTGCCGGGGCCCGTACGGTTATGAATGCTTTTGTAGAGAAGATCAAAAAAGAAAAAATCCCCGCTGTTGTCACACAAACCGGGTGCATGGGTTATTGCTATGCCGAACCTACGGTTGAGGTGAAGAAACCCGGACAGGATCCAGTAGTGTTTTCCTATGTCGATGTCAAGAAAGCAGAAGAAATAGTTGACAAATATATTCTCAACAACGAATTGCTTGACGGTATCCTGCCTGCAAACTATCAGACTATTTAATCCATTCAATAATATAGAATCATAATGTATAAAATGCAATTACTTGTTTGCGGCGGGACCGGATGTCGGGCCTCCGCAAGCGCAAAAATTGTAGAAAAACTGAATGAATCACTCAAAGCCCACGGACTGACTAAAGATGCACAGGTGGTAACTACCGGATGTTTCGGTTTCTGTGAAAAAGGTCCCATAGTGAAAGTGATTCCGGACAACACGTTCTACACACAGGTAAGGCCGGAAGATGCAGAAGAGATCATAGCCGAGCATATCTTGAAAGGTAGAAAGGTTACCCGTCTGCTTTACGAAAATCCCGAGACGCAGAAACACGTCACCGATTCCAAGCACATGGGGTTCTACCAGAAGCAGATGCGCATTGCGTTAAGGAACTGCGGATTCATCGACCCGGAAAACATTGATGAATATATTGCCCGGGACGGTTATTCTGCATTGGCACAAGTTGTTTCTGATCTCACTCCGCAACAAGCTATAGACATGGTTAAACAGAGCGGATTGCGCGGAAGGGGCGGTGCAGGGTTTCCCACAGGTCTTAAGTGGGAGATCACCAGTAAATTCACTTCGAATCAAAAATACGTCGTATGCAATGCCGACGAAGGAGATCCAGGTGCTTTCATGGACCGTTCTATCCTGGAAGGCGACCCCAATTCCATCATAGAAGCCATGGCCATATGCGGTTATTGCATTGGGGCTAGCAAGGGCCTGGTTTATATCCGTGCCGAATATCCCCTGGCCATTAAACGTTTGAGAATAGCCATCCAACAGGCCCGCGACTATGGTTTGCTGGGTGAAAATATATTAGGGACTGACTTCTCGTTCGATATGGAATTGCGTTATGGGGCGGGTGCTTTTGTTTGTGGAGAGGAAACAGCCCTGCTCGCTTCCATGGAAGGAAAACGCGGCGAACCGAGGGTCAAACCGCCTTTCCCGGCCGAAGACGGTTACCAGCATAAACCCACCAATGTGAACAATGTAGAAACATTTGCCAATGTTCCCGTGATTTTTCTCAAAGGTCCTGAATGGTTTTCAAGTATAGGTACAGAAAAATCCAAGGGGACCAAGGTATTTGCTCTGGCAGGAAAGATCAACAATGTGGGTCTTATTGAAGTGCCCATGGGCATCACGCTGCGCGAGATCATATATGAAATTGGGGGCGGGATAAAAAACGGTAAAAAATTCAAGGCGGTTCAGACAGGAGGCCCTTCGGGCGGCTGTCTGACCGAAAAACATCTGGATACGCCTATTGACTTTGACAGCCTGATAGCTGCCGGGTCTATGATGGGTTCCGGGGGGATGATTGTAATGGACGAAGATGACTGTATGGTCTCCATTGCCAAGTTCTATCTGGAATTCATCGTGGAGGAGTCTTGTGGTAAATGCACCCCGTGCCGGGTAGGCAATAAACGCATGCTCGAGATCCTGGAGAAAATCTGCCAGGGGAAAGGCAGTATGGAAGACCTGGACCATCTGCGCAATCTTGCCAACGTGATCAAAGACACAGCATTGTGCGGTCTGGGACAGACTTCTCCCAATCCGGTTCTATCCACTTTGGATAATTTCTATGACGAATATGTTGCGCACGTTAAGGATAAAAGATGTTACGCTAAAAAGTGCAAGGCTCTGGCACATTATACCATCATTCCAGAAGTTTGTACGGGATGTACCGTTTGTGCAAGAAATTGTCCCGTTGGAGCCATTACAGGTGAGAGACGGCAACCGCACTTCATCAACCAGGATATTTGTATCCACTGCGGCGTATGTTATACGAAGTGTAAGTTTAATGCTATCTTAGTTCAATAAGCGAGAATATGGAAACAGTAAAATTAACTATAGACAACAAACATATAGAAGTTCCTAAAGGAACGACTATTCTCCAGGCGGCAAAACAGGCGGGTATCAATATTCCAACCCTGTGTTACATGAACCTGCCGCACCTGGATCAGGAACACAAACCGGGTAGCTGCCGGGTCTGTGTGGTGGAAATCCCCGGAAGAAGGACCCTGGTACCCGCATGTGCCACCAAATGTACAGAAGGCATGGAGGTTCTGTCCCACTCACTGCGCGCCATAAACGCCAGAAGAACCGTTGTGGAGCTGTTGCTTTCCGATCATCCGAAAGATTGCCTTGTTTGTCCCTCTTCCGGTAATTGCGAATTGCAAAAATTGTCCATAACCATGGGCATCCGGGAAATCAATTCGGTCGAGAATGCAGCCATTTCAACTTATCGGAAGGATGCATCTCCCTCATTGCTCCGCAATATGGACAAATGCGTCATGTGTCGCAGTTGTGAAACCGTTTGTAACGAAATCCAGACTGTAGGAGCCCTGAGTGCCGTTAATCGTGGTTTCATGGCAGTTGTCGCCCCGGCTTTCGAACAGGACCTTACCGATTCTCCCTGTACCTTCTGCGGTCAGTGTGTTGCCGTATGTCCTACAGGAGCCCTTACGGCCGTGGATAACACATTCCACGTGATTCGCGCCCTGGCCGATCCCACCAAATACGTAGTGGTCCAGACAGCACCCGCAGTGCGTGCCGCTCTGGGTGAAGAATTTGGTTATCAGCCCGGAACGTTAGTGACCGGAAAAATGGTGGCAGCCTTAAGGGCACTTGGTTTCAACAAGGTTTTTGATACCGATTTTGCAGCCGATCTTACTATAATGGAAGAAGGGACCGAACTGCTGGACAGGATCACACGCCATCTGAACGGCGACAAGAGCGTACATTTACCTATCCTGACATCGTGTTGTCCTGCATGGGTTAATTTCTTTGAAACCAATTATCCCGATATGCTGGACGTGCCTTCAACGGCCCGTTCTCCACAACAGATGTTTGGTTCCATTGCCAAAACCCATATGGCTAATAAGCTGGGAGTCAAGAGAGAAAACATGGTCGTTGTATCGGTGATGCCCTGCCTGGCCAAAAAGTACGAATGCCAGAGAGAAGAATTCAAAGTAGACGGCAACCCCGATGTAGATTACGCCATCACTACACGCGAACTGGCCCATCTGATCAAGATTGGGAATATTGACTTCAAATCCCTTAAGGATGAAGATTATGACCGTCCTATGGGTGAATCAACCGGTGCCAGCGTGATCTTTGGAGTGACCGGAGGAGTGATCGAGGCGGCAATCCGTACCGCCTACGAAGTGTTTACAGGAAAGAAACTTGAAAAAGTTGAATTCCATGAACTCCGGGGCATGGAGGGGATCAGAACGGCCACGATCAATTTTGACGGTACGGACATTCACATAGGAATTGCACATACTCTTGGAAATGCCAGAAAATTACTGGATGGCATCAGAAAGGGGATGTATAATTTCCACGCCATCGAGATCATGGCTTGTCCGGGAGGATGTATTGGCGGAGGCGGTCAACCGTTGCATAGGGGCACTGACATTGTACTAAAAGCCCGTATGGAAGCCATTTATAAGGAAGACTTCAACAAGCCCATCCGCAAATCTCACGAAAATCCTGAGATCATTAAGCTTTATGAAGAATTCCTTGGGAAACCGCTCAGTGAGAAATCCCACAAGCTGTTGCATACCCATTATTTCAGTCACCCGAAACAATAACCATTAATTTCTATTCCTATGATGAAATTTGAAATAAACGATTGTCACAAAAAGACAATAAAAGAAATATGTGAATCTTTCGGGAACAAGAGAAGTGAGCTGATCAATATCCTGCACAGAACTCAGGAACATTTTGGGTATTTACCCGAATCCGTTCAGCTTGAGATCGCCCTGAACCTGAATATGCCCCTGGCAAAGATATACGGGGTAGTTTCTTTTTACTCGTTCTTTACTATGACTCCCAAGGGCAAGTATCCCATTTCTGTTTGCTTGGGAACGGCATGTTATGTGCGCGGAGCAGAAAAGATAGTGGAGGCTCTGGAAAAGGAACTAAAGATCAAAGTGGGTCAAGTAACCGAAGACGGTAAATTTTCACTGGACTGTCTCCGTTGTATCGGAGCCTGCGGACTGGCACCCGTCATGATGATAGGGGAAAAGGTCCATGGCCGTTTGGAACCCGAGATGATCGCCGATATCCTTAAAGAGTACGAATAAACGTACCATAATTTTTTAACAGGGAGTGTTCCGTCCGGGATACTCCCTTTTTGTTTCCCCGAAAAAAAGTATCTTTGCGCGTTAAACTTATAATATGCCAGAAAATTCATTGTTGACCAAACTAGAGGGTATTCGCCACAGATACGAATCGTTGCAGCAGCAGTTGTCAGATCCGTCTCTTGTGCAGGATATGAAACGTTATGTGACACTGAATAAGGAGTATGCCGAGGTAAAACCCATCATACAGGCCGGTGAAAAATATTGCAGTGCCATCCGCAACCTGGCCAGTGCCAAGGAGCTTCTGCTTACCGAGAAAGATGAGGAAATGCGGGAATTTGCCAAGGAAGAGGTGGCCCTTTTGGAAGAAAAGATCCCTGTTATGGAGCAGCAGATCAAGTTCCTGCTCATTCCGGCCGATCCCCAGGACAGTAAGAATGCCATAATGGAAATCCGTGCCGGAACAGGAGGTGATGAAGCTTCCATCTTTGCAGGTGACCTGTTCAGGATGTATAGCAGATTTACAGAAAAGAAGGGATGGAAGCTCGAAATCACGGGCGTATCTGAAGGAACTTCGGGCGGTTTCAAAGAGATCATTTTCAAGATAACAGGGACCGGGGTGTACGGTGTTCTTAAATACGAAAGTGGTGTACATCGTGTGCAGCGCGTACCCCAGACCGAGACACAGGGGAGGGTGCACACATCGGCTGCTTCTGTAGCTGTGCTGCCGGAAGCGGGCGAATTTGATGTGGAACTAAACGAAAAGGATATCCGTAAGGATACCTTTTGTTCTTCAGGTCCGGGAGGGCAAAGCGTCAATACTACTTACTCGGCCATCCGTCTTACCCATATCCCTTCCGGAATTGTTGTTCAGTGCCAGGACGAAAAATCCCAGTTGAAAAACTATGATAAGGCCCTGGCGGAATTGCGCACACGGCTTTATAACATGGAGTATGAAAAATACCTGAACGATATATCGGCCAAACGCAAAACCATGGTTTCTACCGGGGACCGCTCGGCTAAGATCAGAACATACAATTACCCGCAAAGCCGCGTAACAGACCACAGGATCAATTATACGATGCACAATCTGCCTGTGTTTATGGATGGCGAAATACAGGAGGTTATAGATCTGTTACAAATTGCAGAAAACTCTGAAAGACTTAAAGATGACTCGTCAGACTCTTAACCGGGAAATATACCGCAAACGCAGTTGCCTGTGTGTGGGACTTGATATCTCTCCGGTATCCCTTGACCTGAACAAGAGAATTGTTGAAGAAACGGCTCCCTATGCGGTTGCCTTTAAACCCAATACCGCTTTCTACGAAGCTGCTGGTTGGGAAGGCTGGAAATGCCTGGAAGAAACGGTTTCCTACATCCGGACCAGGTATCCGGACCATTTTTTGATCGCCGATGCCAAAAGAGGCGATATTGGAAATACTGCCAGGGAGTATGCCAGGACATTTTTTGAGCGGATGGATTTTGATGCTGTGACCGTTTCTCCTTACATGGGATATGATTCAGTGGCGCCTTTTCTTGAGTATAAAAACAAATGGGTGGCCCTGCTGGCACTGACATCGAATCCTTCTGCCTTGGATTTTCAATTATCGCGAATGTCAGACGGCAACCCTGTTTTCAGAAAAGTGATAGAAACAGCCAATTCCTGGGCAGACCGGGACAAAATGATGTATGTGGTGGGGGCTACACGTCCCGATATGATTACTCAGGTAAGAGAAGCAGCGCCTGATCGTTTTCTGCTTATTCCCGGAGTCGGAGCCCAGGGAGGCAATGTGGAAGAAGTAATGCGGTACGCAAAAACATCCCAGGGAGATATTTTAATTAATGTCTCGAGGGCGATCGTTCAATCTACTGAGGGTCCTGGGGCGGCAGCCAAAGCATTTGCCTCTTCCATTGCCAGGTTCTTAATGTAATCCGATCTGTTGATCAGCAATCTTTCGTACGATATGTCAATTTTACCGGTATTTCCATCCCGGAGTGTTTGGTACCACTTTTGTATTTGAAAGAGTATCTGCGGCAGAAGTACTTCCACCTGGTGTTGAAGACCTGTTTCCGAAGCAATGGAAGTAGGATTGGGAGCACCTTGGAATTGTGTCTGGTTGACATTGAGCCCAAAACCGATTATACTGGCCATGAGATCATTTCCGGAGAGCTGGTGCTCTATCAGGATCCCGCAGATTTTATTGGGTCCTATATAAATGTCGTTGGGCCATTTTATGCGGGGGAACAGATGCAAGGTGCGGAGAAAATCACAAATAGCCAACGCCGTGCACTTTGAAATAAGGAATTGCCTGTTTGCCGGAAGAAACACAGGCCTGAGCAAAAGAGTCGCCAGCAGGTTCTGGCCTTTTGAGCTTTCCCAACGGCGGGTATATTGTCCGCGTCCGTTGGTTTGATATGAGGCGGTCCATACGGTGCCTTCCGTTGCATGGACAAGATTGCGGCGGGCTTCGGCGTTGGTCGAATCTATTTCATCAAACCGGATAATATGCAGTTCAAACATAGTCGCAAAAATACTAATTTATCCTTACCTTTGTAAGGGTTTGAAAATAACTTATGAATGAAATAAAGATCATAGCCGGGGCGATGCTGGAGAAAAAAGCACAGGGTGTCTGCAGCATGGACCTTCGAAAACTGGGAAACACCATCTGTGATTATTTTATCATCTGTAACGCCGATTCGGGTATTCAGGTAGCCGCCATTGCAGATCGGGTGGAGGAACAGATGCTCTTGAAAGCCAGGCGGCATGTCAGGAGAAGTCAGGGAAAAGAAAACCGTTTTTGGGTGATCCTTGACTATTCCGATATTGTAGTTCATATTTTCCAGACCGAATATAGACGGTTTTACCGTCTGGAAGACCTGTGGGCTGATGCGGAAACGCAGCATTACAACGATTAACTTTTATGTATTATGAACGGAAACGTCCCTAACAGAAATAAACCCAATAAACCATCCATGTTCCCTGTCAAAAAGCGCTTCAACCCTTTTTTCTGGGTTTATATCATACTGATCGCGGTCATTGTCTATTTCATGTTCGCCAACCGCTCAGGAGATCCCGTGAAAACAGAATGGATTACCGTCAAGGAACAGATGGGACCTCGTGGTGAAATAGAAAAACTGGTGTATATCAGTAATATGCAACGCGCAGAACTGTACGTCAGCCCCGATGCCCTGGAACAATATAAAGCCAAATTCGGGGATAAAATTCCCAAGTTCGCCCCACAGTTTTATTTCATAGTCTCTGATAATTTCGATGCCGAAACCCAGTTTGAACAATTGCGCAATTCCCTTCCGGAGGAGCAACGTTTTAAAATTGAGATAGAACAACGGTCCAGCTACTGGGGCCGAATCATAGACTGGTTGCTGTTCCCCGTTCTGCTCATCCTTATGTGGGTTATCATGTTCAGGCGTATGTCGCGCGGACCGGAAGGATCGGCCGGAGGTGGGGGGATTTTTAATGTAGGCCGTTCCCAGGCAAAACTTTTTGAAAAAGACAAGACCGCCGGTAACGTTACATTCAGGGATGTGGCGGGTCTGGAAGAAGCCAAAGTGGAAGTTATGGAAATTGTGGATTTTTTAAAAACTCCCGAAAAATACACCAATCTTGGAGGCAAGATTCCCAAGGGTGCCCTGCTTGTCGGACCTCCGGGTACCGGAAAAACTTTACTGGCTAAGGCAGTTGCCGGAGAGGCAAACGTTCCTTTTTTCTCCATCTCGGGCTCTGATTTTGTGGAAATGTTCGTAGGAGTCGGAGCTTCAAGGGTAAGGGATCTGTTCCGGCAAGCCAAGGAAAAGGCGCCATGCATTGTGTTCATAGATGAAATCGATGCAGTGGGCCGGGCACGTAGTAGAAATGCCGGGTTTACTTCCAACGATGAACGTGAAAACACGCTCAATCAACTGCTTACCGAAATGGATGGTTTTGGGTCAAATAGTGGTGTGATCATTCTGGCAGCCACCAACAGAGCGGATATACTGGACAAAGCGCTGATGCGCGCCGGGCGTTTTGACCGCCAGATACATGTGGATCTGCCGGAAATGAAAGAGCGGCTTGACATTTTCAAGGTACATTCCCGGGGACTGAAGCTGGAAGACGGTTTTGAACTGGAATTCCTGGCAAAACAAACACCTGGTTTTTCCGGGGCAGACATTGCTAATGTATGCAACGAAGCGGCATTGATAGCTGCCCGTAAAAACAAGAAATCTGTTCAAAAACAGGATTTTCTGGATGCTATAGACCGTATTGTAGGAGGACTGGAGCGAAAGAGTAAGATCATCAGTCCCGAGGAAAAACGGACAATCGCTTTTCATGAAAGCGGTCATGCCACGGTAAGCTGGATGCTCAAACATGCCAATCCATTGCTCAAAGTCACAATCATTCCCCGTGGAAAGGCATTGGGTGCAGCCTGGTATCTTCCCGAAGAAAGACAGATTACCACTGTCGAACAGATGATGGACGAAATGGCTTCGGCACTGGGAGGCCGTGTAGCTGAAGAACTGATGATAGGCCAGATCTCAACAGGAGCCATGAATGATCTGGAAAAGATCACCCGTCAGGCTTATGCCATGGTCGCCTATTTTGGTATGAGCGATAAGATAGGGAATGTGTCTTTCTATGATTCGACTGAAAATGCCGGATTCAATCTTGGAAAACCATACAGCGAAACAACAGCACAGCTCATAGACAGGGAAGTAAGGCGTATCATAGACCAGGCTTACGATATGGCGCGAAAGGTCCTCAGCGAGAACAAAGAAGGCTTTTTAAAGCTGGCCAACCTGCTCCTGGAAAAAGAAGTCATCTTCGCCGATGATCTGGAAGCCATATTTGGGAAACGCCGTTCTGCGGAAACAAAATCTGAAGAAGACGCCAACGTCGGGGATAAAGGTGAACACATTGATTAAAAGATCGATCAGCGGCCTTGTCTTCATCGTAGTGATGATCGCGGGGCTTTTGCTGCATCCTTTGGGATACGCGGTTTTGATGACGGCATGTGTGGGAATAATGGTGATTGAATTTTACAGGATGGCTCTGGCAGATTGGAATAAAAAGGGACAGGTATTCGGCTTTTTATCGGCCATTCTACTCTTTCTGGCATCTTACGTAATTGCCCGCCACGGTGTGTGGACAGCGCGTTACTGGCTGTTGACTTTGCCGTTGCCGGTTACAGCAGCCTGGATATCGGTCCTGTTCAACAGGTCGGAAGATGCGTTCCGCTCTGCTGCATTCCTTTTTCTTCCCTTGGTTTACATCGCAGTTCCCTTTTCAGTAATAAACTTTTTGGTGTTTAATTCCCTGGGCATGTTCCAGGGAATGTATCTGCTAACCCTGTTCATTATTCTGTGGGCTTCTGACATAGGAGGATATCTTATTGGGATGGGTTTCGGACAGAAAAAAGGACACAGGCTCTTCCCCAGGATCTCTCCTAAAAAATCTTGGGAAGGTTTTGCCGGAAGTATCATTTTTGCTACCGGAGCAGGTCTTGCATTGTTCAAACTTGACATGCTGCCATTTACCTGGTATCATTGTGTTGTAATATCATTGATTATCAGCGTCTTCGGAGTTCTGGGAGATTTGACCGAATCGGCTATGAAAAGATATTTTGGAGTGAAAGATTCGGGAAATATTATGCCGGGCCATGGCGGATTGCTGGACCGGTTTGATGGGGCGCTCATAGCCCTGCCTATGGCTGTAGTATATATATTATTTATCGTAATAACATTCTGACGCATGAAGATCCATAAAGAAGGCCGAAGTACCATCCTAATTGTTATCATGACCATGGCCGTTATTCTTACTGTGATCATATCCTTCTCGCTGTATAATTTCTGGTTGCTATCCCTGTTTATATTGCTTACCATTTTTCTGCTGCTTCAAACACTGATGTTCTTCCGCATACCCAACCGCGATATCTTGATCAGGGACGATGGTATTATAGCACCGGCGGACGGCCGGGTAGTTATGATTGAAGAAGTTGTGGTGAATGAATTCCTTCAGGAAAAAATGTTGCAGGTATCCATTTTTATGAACCTTTTCAACGTACATGTAAATTGGTATCCGTGTGGAGGTGATATCATCTATTATAAGTACCATGCCGGAGAAAAAATGGTTGCCTGGCATCCCAAATCTTCGGAGAAAAACGAACATACCACTATATTCCTTAAAAAGGGGAAGCATGTGATAGGAGTAAGACAAATTGCCGGACTGATTGCCCGCAGGGTAGTATGCAAGGCCAGAACGGGTAAACAGGTCCTGCAAGGTAGCGAAATGGGGATAATCAAGCTTGGTTCACGGGTAGATGTCCTGCTTCCTCTGGATGCTCAGGTCATAGTCAAAAAAGGACAGAAAGTGTGGGGTTGTGAAACGTTGCTGGCCGTCCTCAGATAATGGCATCAATAGCAGCTACAGGGTCTTCAGAGCTAAAAACATAATTGCCTGCAACCAGGATATCTGCCCCTTTTTCATATAATATACGGGCATTATTTGCATTTACTCCTCCATCGACCTGGATAAGGAATCCAAGTCCTTTTTCCTTTCTCATTCGGCTCAGCCTGTCAATTTTTTCAAGAGATTCCGGAATGAATTTCTGGCCTCCGAAACCCGGATTTACGGACATTACAATTACCAGGTCTGCATAATGCACCGCTTGTTCCAGAAGGAATACCGATGTGGACGGATTCAGGGCAACACCCGCTTTCATGCCCAGTCTCCGGATTTCCTGCAGATCGCGGTTCAGATGGGGGCAAGTTTCATAATGGACTGTAAGCCAAGAAACACCAAGGTCTTTATATCGCTGGTAATACCGTGAAGGCTCCACTGTCATCAAATGGGCATCCATAGGTTTTTCTGAGTAATGGGATATGGCCTCTATGACAGGAAATCCGTAGGACAAATTAGGGACAAAAACCCCGTCCATCACATCCAGATGTAAACTCCAGGCTTGGCTCCGGTTGATCATACGGCACGAATCGGCCAAATATCCGAGATCGGACGACAACACAGATACAGCTACTTTTCCCATATCATACCATTTTTAGGATTTGCAGAAGAAGTGTCCAGAATTTACCTGTGCTGGCAATATCCAGTCTTTCGGCCGGGGAATGGACGCCTTTCAGGGTTGGTCCGAAGGAGATCATGTCCAGGTGAGGAAATGCGTCCAGGAAGATGCCGCATTCAAGACCAGCATGAATGGCCCTGACCTTAACCGGGGTATTAAATAATTGTTTGTATGCTTCTACGCAAACTTTCAGGATAGGGGAGTCCGGATTGGGCTCCCAGCCGGGATATTCCCCATCGTGGGATACCTCTGCACCTGCAAGCACAAAAAGGCTTTCAATACGGTTAGCTGCATTTCTGCGGGCCGAGTTGATGGCACTGCGCTGACTGCTGCCAACGCGGATAATCTGATGCTCCGGGTCCATGCTTACAGAGGCCAGATTGGTGGATGTCTCGACCAAGCCCGGGATCTCCTTGCTCATGGCCAGTACTCCGTGGGGGCAGGCATATAATGCAGCCACAATGCGGGCAGCGGTCTTTTCTTCGATTACCGTATGGGGCATAGGAACCGGTGTAAGACGGCTTTCCAAGTCTGGATCGGTATGCCTGTGTTCCTTTTCCCAATCCCCTGACATTTTCAGGAACAACTGAGCGAAAGCAGATTCGTCTTTTTGGCTAAGGATACAGACAGCACTTGCTTCCCGGGCAATGGCATTTCTTTTATTGCCGCCCGAAACGGAATGAATTTTTAAGTTGAATTTTTGTTGCGCATTCCAAAAAAAACGTGCCAGTTGCTGGACGGCATTGCACAGATCCTTATGGATCTCATCTCCGCTGTGACCGCCCGTTCCACCTGTTATACTTACCTTAAGGGCTGTGTACCCGTCTGACGGGGCTGGGACAGTCTGATATCTGAAACGTGCTGTTGTATCTATCCCGCCGGCACATCCAATAAAGACCTCTCCTTCATCTTCCGAATCCAGGTTCAGCAATATGGTTCCCCGGAGAAATCCGGGGGCTACGGCACGGGCACCGTTCAATCCGGTCTCTTCCGATACGGTAAAAAGGCATTCCAGAGGTCCGTGTTCCAGGGTATCATCATCCAGGACGGCCAGCGATGCGGCTACTCCAATACCATCATCTGCTCCCAGGGTGGTTCCCTTTGCCTTCAGCCATCCGTCCTCAACGTAACATTGTATGGCATCTTTGGAAAAATCAAATTCAGTATCCGTGTTCTTTTCACAAACCATATCGGTGTGGCTTTGGAGGATCACACCGGGGCTTTTCTCTTTTCCGACAGAAGCGGCCTTCCTGATAACAACGTTGCCTGTATTATCTGTCTGGTATTCCAGACCACGATCTTTGGCAAATTGTTCCAGATAATGCGTCATACCAGCCTCGTTTCCGCTTTCGCGCGGGATTTTGCAAATCTCAAAAAAGAAACCGAATACTGATGAGGGTTCAAATGTGTTCATTATGATGGGGTTTAACCGTTCTTGAGCCGTTTCTCAATGTCCGATACATATTGGCGGAACGTCCGGTCTGTATCCATTAGATTGCACACAGTATTGTATGAATGCAGTACCGTAGCGTGATCTTTGCCGCCAATCATCGATCCGATGGTAGAGAGAGAATTCTTGGTGAGATTCCGGCTCAGGTACATGGCTATTTGACGAGCCTGGCATATTTCCCTTTTCCGGGTCTTGGACAGTAAGACTTCCTGGGAGATGCCAAAATAATTGCATACGGTTTTCTGGATCTCCTGTACCGATATTTCTTTGGGAGCGGTGCTGACCAGCCTTTCGGTAATTACCTGTGCCAGCTGTAGTGTAACGGGCTGCTTGTTGAAGGTTGACTGCGCCAGCAATGAACAAAACGTGCCTTCAATTTCGCGGACATTGGTGGTAACCTGTTCAGCAATAAACTCGAGGACTTCACGAGGCACTTCCACACCCTCGTTGTAGCATTTCTTTTCCAGGATTGCCAGGCGGGTGGCATAGTCGGGAGATTGCAATTCGGCCGAGAGACCCCATTTGAATCTTGAGAGCAACCTGTCGTCCAGGTCTTTCAGATCCACGGGGGCTTTGTCGCTGGTCAGGATAAGTTGCTTTCCTGATTGATGCAAATGGTTAAAAATATTGAAATAGGCGTTCTGAGTTCCCGGTTTGCCCGCAAATTCCTGTACATCATCTATGATCAGTACATCGATCATCTGATAAAAGTGCATGAAATCGGTCAGTTTATTCTTAATGTTTACGGCATCCATGAACTGAATCTGGAATAGGTTGGCAGAAACATACAGCACGACTTTTTCCGGGATTCCTTTTTTGATCTCTATGCCTATGGCCTGAGCCAAGTGGGTCTTGCCCAGCCCTGATCCTCCGTATATGAATAAGGGATTGAAAGGACCTCCGGGTTTTTCAGCAATGCTCATACCGGCAGTGCGTGCCAGACGGTTACAGGGCCCTTCCACAAAATTGTCGAATGAATAAGCAACATTAAGCTGGGGATCAATCTTGATTTTGCGTATTCCCGGAATTACGTAGGGACTTGCCACCTCCTCCCTGTTTATTCTGGAAAAAGGTATGGATTTATTTTGGAATTGTCCCTGTCCCTGATGAGGCATGGGAACTCCCTTACTGCAGGAGTCTACTTTAACGCAATATTCCAGTTTGGCAGCGTTTCCCAGTTCTTTTCTCAGACAATGTCCCAAGAGATCTATGAAGTGTTCTTCTATGTATTCCCTGAAAAAATGAGAGGGGACCTCGATTGTCAGGATATTGTTCTTGAGTTTCAATGGCACAATGGGTTCAAACCATGTATTGAAACTTGAGAGTTGAATATTATCCTTAATGATATTCAAACAATTATTCCAGACAATCTTGTGTGGAGACGGAGACATATTTTGATTTGGGGTTTATGTTTACAAAAATGGTTGAAAAAAATGGTAAAAAAAAATGAAAAACACTTGGATTTTTGAAAAAAGCAATAATATCCTGTAAATCAATATGAAAAATAACCTTCTTTTTAAAATGCTAATAATGAGACATATAACTCATATTTAAAATCGCTTTCTATTGATATGTCTGCGTTTGGGACAATTATAGAATGTTTAGAAAACAGTGATCCGGAGATATTTTTTTGGATTTTCACTGATCATCTGAATGAGTGTGTCTGCCCTGGAGATGATACCGGTCACGGCATCGTACAATCCGGGATCGCTCAGGTTTTCAAGAAGCCGGCGAAGACCTTCGACCGTACCGGCCAGATCGGCGTCCCTGAGTTCCGTCGATATCGTATCAAAATTATCAAGTGTTACCGATAAACTTTCCACGGCGGTATTCAGACCGGTGGAAAGGGTGTCGACACCTGCCATGATCCTGTCTATACGACTGGAATTCATTTCCAGTGTCTTTGACAGCAAATTGATATGACCCAGGGAAGTATTCAGACGGGAAAGGCTTTCTCTGATGTTCTTTTGATTGTCACTGCCCAGGATATCGTTAAGCTGTAAAACCGTTTGATTCAGGTTGGCCATCAATAGCGAAATATCATCTTTAAGAGAGAGGATCTCTGTTGTCAGGAGACTTATCAAATCCCGTTGAACCGATACCTGCAGGGTATCGCCCGATTTATGCCATCTGTGAGAGTCACTCAGTATAAGTTGAACGGCTTTCCCGCCGAGGATATCTGCACTATATATTTGGGCAACGGTCCCTTCAGGCAGACGGAAATTTTTTTTCAAACGAATCTTGACTATCATTTGCTGGTTTATCTGGTCGAAATCTATTCTGTCTATCGTTCCGGCTGTCAATCCCAGTACCGATACGGGACTTGTAGGGGCCAGTCCCGAAACATCGGGATAAATAGCATAATATGTATTGGTACCCCGGAATATGTTATTGCCCTTAAGGAACTGAATGACAAAATACAAGGCAATAATAACGATCAGTGAAAAGAAACCGATCTTTAATTCATGGGAAAATTTTCTGGTTTTCATTTGGATTTAATTAACGGGAACCAACCTGTCATCCTCTACGGCTATCACGAAAGCGTCCGGGAAAGGACCTGATCTGAGTTCGTTACAATATTTTTGTGCCTGATCTCTATTATCGAAATCACCTAAAGTGTACTTGTATTTATATATCTGATCCGGACATAAGATATACTTTATCCCGGGAAAGGAACTGAGCGCAGGCTCTGAGTCAGCAAGTTTTGTTACCGATGCCATGATTTGGACCCTGTATCGTTTTCCTGACGTCTGTTCCTCTGCATTAGCGCTTACCTGTTGTCTGCCGTTCCGGGCATAAGTTTCCATATATTTCTCGAATCCCAGGAAGAGATGTTTGGCAATTCCTTTCCGGCCGTTTTCTGTAGCAAGGACTTTTCTGTCGGCACTGCTGTTTATGAAGCCCAGTTCTACCAGTATAGCGGGCATGGAACAATAGGCCAGGACAACAAAACCTCCTTCTTTCATGCCCCTGTCCTTTTCAATACCATGCAAGGGGCCCTGGCGCAGTGATTGCTGTATGCAGGATCCAAGCACCCTGGATTGCCTCATGATCGCATCTTTCTGAAAGTTGAAGACAATCATGGACTGGGGATTGTCGGGATCAAATCCCTCATATTTTGCCTTATAATTGTCTTCAAATTTGATGACTTCATTTTCTTTTAGCACTACATCATAGCTGTCGTCTTTTCTCTTGCTCCTGTCTCCGCCGAATACCCAGGTCTCTGGGCCCACCGAAACAGATGTGTTTTTTTTGGCCGAATTAACGTGGATTGAGATGAACAGATCTGCATGTTGCTCGGATGCCAGGGTGCCCCGGCGGTCAAGATCCACGGCGACATCCCTGGTGCGGGTGTAGATTACCTCAATCTCGGGGTATTTTTTACTGATCTCCTGTCCCAGGTATCTGGCAACGGAAAGATTGATATCTTTTTCCCTGAGCTTCCGGTCAGGACTCAATGCTCCCGGGTCATGACCACCGTGTCCCGGATCTATAACTACTTTACGGATCACCGGTCCGGAAAAACTCTGGCCCATGATGGCATACGAATTGCAAATAGTGAAAAACACAACCAGTACGGGAATCAGTTTTTTCATATATATTTGCAGCTTATGTCTGTGGAAGACAAAGATAAGAAAAGTATTTTGCATACGGTATGTTGTCTGGTGTTCCTTATCCTGGGAACACCTACCCTCCTTGGACAGCAGAAAAGAATTCCCGAAAACCCCATTGCACCTGTAAGCCAGATGTACAAGCAGCAATTATACACTCCGATAACGTTAAGACCGGGAAAGTCCCTGTTGGCACAAATGTGGGAGAAACTTAGCCGTTATACGGGTGTGGAAAAGGTCGGGGTAGGCCTTTCTGCCGCTGATATGGACAGCCTGGCACGGCTGGACACCATTCGGGCACATACACAACTGGATGTCCCCGCCTTTTCTATGGCCAAGGATTCTGTGGTGGAAGATTTCCGTGACGGTAAAACCATGTTGTATTATTACGGGGATGTAAAGGTCACCTATGGTAATTTGGAGATCACAGCCGAATATATGGAATACGATGCCGATACCAGAACGGTATTCGCTACGGGAATCATTGATTCTGCCGGGGTGATGCAGGGAAAACCGGTATTGAAAGAGGGCAGCAACAATTACGAGATGGAATCGGTTTATTATAATTTCGGATCCCGTAAAGCGCGCATCAATAATATGGTCACCCAGGATGATCAGGGTTTTCTGTATGGTACCCACCTGAAGAAAATGCCCGATAATTCCATTAACATTAAGGGAGGTAAATATACTACTTGCGATGCAGAGCATCCCCATTTTTACCTGCGTATGACCAATGCCAAGATCACTACCAATGAGGACGGGAAAGTGGGGCAGACGATTTTCGGCCCTTCCTATGTGGTTATTGAAGATGTGCCTACCCCCATCATAGTACCTTTCGGTTTTGTACCACAGCGACCCGAACGCTCGGGCGGATTGCTTATTCCTTCATACGGAGAAGAAGTGGCCCGGGGCTTTTACCTCCGGGATCTGGGATATTATTTTGTATTTGGGGATTATCTTGATTTTTCTGTAACGGGCGACATATTTTCCATGGGTTCATGGGCCGTGAGGGGAACGGCCAGATATAAAAACCGTTATAAGTACAACGGAAGTTTGAATGTAAATTATTCCAAGAATGTGACAGGCGAAAGAGGGTCTACCGATTACCAGGAATCGGGTGATTTTTCCATCAGGTGGAATCATACACAGGACCCGAAGAAACATCCCGGGACTTCATTCAGTGCATCTGTAAACTTCACAAGTCCGACAAACAGCCGTTTCAACAGCAGGTCTATAGACGAGGCGCTCCAATCCCAGGCGTCTTCCAGCATTTCCTATGCCAAGACATTTTCCGGAACGCCTTTCAATCTCTCCATCAATCTGCTGCACAGCCAAAATAACAGGGATTCTTCGTACGCCCTTACACTTCCCAACCTTACCTTAACCATGAGCCGTATCAATCCGTTCAAGCGCAAGGACCGGGTGGGGAAGAAACGGTTTTACGAGGATATTACCCTGAGTTATAATACGGCATTTCAGAATAAGCTGAATTTCAAATCTTCCCAGTTTGGGACTCCTGATCTGTGGAAAGATTTCAAGACCGGGATGCAGCATAATTTTGCCATTGGATTACCGAGTTTCACAATACTCAAATACCTGAATTTCACTCCTAACGTAAGTTACGGCATGAACTGGCATTTTATAAGCGAGATGAGAACTTTTGATCCTGTTCAGCAAAAGGTTGTTTCTGAGATGTCCGGACCGTTCAGTGAATTTGGCATCACACAATCGTATTCCGGAGGGATATCCATGTCAACCAGGGTATATGGGATGTTCAATTTTAAACCAACGGGAAAGCTTCGGGCCATCCGCCACATGATCACCCCCTCTGTTAGTTTCAGTTACCGGCCCGAACTGGGCACCAGGGCCAACGGATTTATGACGTTGAATTATATCGACAGTCTGGGAAAGGAACACTCGGTCGAATATAATAAATACAGTAAATCTGTGTACGGTCCGCCGTCGAAAGGCCGCACGGCGGCAATCAGTTTCTCTTTGGGCAATAACCTGGAGGCAAAAGTTTTCAGCAAGAAGGATACGACAGAGAACGGGGGCCTGAAAAAGGTAAAGCTGATAGATAACCTGTCGCTGAGCGGTTCATACAATTTCCTGGCTGATTCTATAAAACTTTCCAACATCAGCGTCACCTTATCGACCTCAATTTTTGAAAAACTGGGGATCAATGCCAATGCCATGTTCGATCCCTATGCTGTGAATGAAAGAGGACAGCGGATCAACACCCTGAACGTAATCAGGACAGGGAATCCTGCCAGACTGACCAATGCCAGCTTTTCTACTTCCTATTCGTTCAATGGAGGAGGCAAGAACAGCAAGAACAACTCTTATCAGCTGATCTATGAAGATCCGCTGACCGGTGAATATATCCCAGGTGGCTGGGTTTATTATATGGACCCGGAGATTCCCTGGTCCGTCAATCTGAATTACAGCTTTTCATATAACAAAACATATACCTTTGCTAACGAACAGTTAAACACGATCCATAACTTCAACCAGACACTCGGGTTTTCCGCACAGGTCAAACTCACAAAGGATTTCAGTCTCAACCTCAGGAGCGGATTGGATCTGATGAAATTTAAATTGACCACTACACAGCTTAGTGCTACCTATGATTTGCATTGCTTTCAGATTTCGTTTTCCTGGGTACCCAACGGGCAATGGGAAAGCTGGAGTTTCCGGATAGCCGCTAAGGCTTCTGCACTGGCAGATCTTTTGCAGTATAAGAAGAATTCGAGTTTCTGGGATAATTAAAATTTTATTTATATATTTGCAGTGTCTTAGCTTCATTCCGCAGCTTAAACCCAATATTTAACATATCTTAAATGTACGACATCATTGAGCTTAGCAGCAAGTCTATGGAAGAGCTCCATAAGATTGCCAACGCATTGGATATCAAAAAAGTGGAATCCTATGCAAAAAACGAACTGATTTATCAGATCCTTGACGTTCAGGCCGAATCAGGGACTTCCGCAGTCGCTTCTGCCACAAACACATCCGATACAAAGAAACAAACCGTCCCGCGTACTCGCAAAATAAATACCAGGACAACAAAGGCCGGTTCTGGTGAAAAGCCAAAGGAAACGCCAGCGGAAATATTCCCGGCTTCTGAACAGGGAAAGACCACTAAACCTGCTCAGGAAACAAAAAAGGAATCAAAACCAGAACAGAAAAAGGAATCAGGATCAGCACCCCGGCTTCAGGAAAGCGGGGATAAGAAGGAATCAAAACCAGAAAAAAAAGAACCTGAAACGAAACCTGAAACGAAACCTGAAACGAAACCTGAAACGAAACCTGAACAAAAACCCGGGAATAAACCCGAAAAGGAACCGCAGAAGGGCAGTGAGACAGTTGCTCAAAGTGCTCCTGATACAGGAGCAAAACCCCGTAAGGGAAGACCCAGGAAGAAACAAGAGACTGAGCACAAACCCGTAACAAACGATGTTAACGAGACAGCGCCTGTCATTCCGGCCCCAAAACAACAGCATCAAGATCATGCTCCCAGGAACAACGTTGAAAGAAAACCTGAATACGAAGGCGTGGTCAAAGCAATTGGAGTTCTGGAAATGATGCCCGACGGATATGGGTTTCTCCGTTCTTCCGACTACAATTACCTGAATTCCCCGGACGATATTTATCTGTCTCAGCAACAGATCAAAATGTACGGACTGAAGACCGGCGATACGGTTAGCGGAGAGATACGTCCGCCAAAGGAAAACGAAAAATTCTTCCCCCTGGTTAAAATCCATGAGATCAACGGACGTGAACCGGAATTCATTCGAGACAGGGTCCCATTCGATTTTCTGACACCGCTTTTTCCCAACGAGAAGTTTGACATTACCTCCAGAGGTCACAATACATTATCAAATCGTATAGTCGATCTGTTCACTCCTATAGGCAAAGGACAACGCGGGCTTATAGTTGCCCAGCCCAAGACTGGAAAAACCGTGCTTCTGCAGTCCATCGCCAATGCCATAGCCGAGAATCATCCGGAAGTGTACATGATCGTGTTGCTGATAGACGAAAGGCCTGAAGAAGTGACCGATATGGCAAGGAATGTAAAAGCCGAAGTAATCGCTTCTACGTTTGACGAATCTGCCGAACGTCACGTCAAAGTGGCAGGAATCGTACTCGAAAAAGCAAAACGCCTTGTAGAATGCGGACACGATGTGGTCATTTTACTGGACAGTATCACCAGGCTGGCCAGGGCATTCAATACGGTTCAGCCGGCCAGTGGTAAAGTGTTGAGCGGAGGCGTCGATGCCAATGCTTTGCAGAAACCCAAGCGATTCTTTGGAGCAGCCCGAAAAATTGAAAACGGCGGATCGCTCACCATACTGGCCACCGCCCTGATCGATACAGGATCAAAAATGGATGAAGTAATCTTTGAAGAATTCAAAGGGACCGGCAACCTGGAATTGCAACTTGACAGGAAACTTTCCAACAAGAGGATTTTCCCGGCTGTTGATGTAACCCTGAGTTCTACAAGGCGGGATGACCTGCTGATGGAAAAAGATAAGCTGAACCGTATTTGGATCCTGCGCAATTACCTGGCAGACATGAATTCGGTCGAGGCAATGGAATTTATGAAGGACAGGCTTTTGAGGACACAGGATAACGATGAGTTTCTCATTACAATGAATAAATAAGCTGGATGGCCGCAGCGACGGTCACCGCAATGACTATCTTAAGGGCTTTTGCTATGAAAAAGCCCTTTTTTGTTTCTGCCAGCAGGGGTAGACCGGCATGACCGTCCTGAACGATGCTGTTAGCCAGCAGGATGCTGAAGGGGATGGTCCCCGAGGCAAACAGCGTAACGAAGATCAGATGGGGGCCCGAAGCAGGAATTATCCCCACCAGAATGGCTACAGGCAATACAATCCAGAACTTTTCCTTGATCCATACGTTCAGATCTATGTTCATCATCAGCAATTGTATTATAATCAATGTCCCGAAAGTCCATAAAAAGATCTTCAGGAAATGATGTTTTACAATGTGATCCCAAATGTGTTTCTCTACAAAATGGTTGGATGCGAACAAAGTAAAAATCAGGGTTAATAGGGAAAGGCCTGCAAAGATCAGGTTGAGCCATCTTTCAGAAAAGATAGGGTTATGTTCGTGGGCATGATGACCGTGCTCCAGAAGTCCCAAAGCAATACTTACAAAGAAAAGACCCAGTCCCAAAAAAAGAATCAGCCTTTGCCATCGCAAAGGTTTAAAATGATTGCGGATATCCCCCCACATGTGAAGATTTTCTTCATGATCCGGATCTTCCTGATGGATTCTGAAATGATCGGGGCCAAACGGACGCGGAACTTTACGGATGAGTCTGTCGGTAAGGAATCCTGCGGCGATGGCCAGCACAAAGAGAATGGCAAACAGAAGCAACGATGTTCCGGGGATCATAGCCAGCATAAGAAAAGCTTCATCACCCACCGTTGCAATCATCATGGCAATCAGGGCCCCAAAAGATACCAGATTGTGGGCATACAGGCTCACTACAACAAATCCTCCGCTGCACCCCGGGATGGTCCCAAGCAGGGCAGAAAGAAATATCTGCAGAACAGGCCTGTTTTGCAGTTTTTTTAACAACGATCCTTTGCTGGTAACATTAATATATTCTATCAGGATCATCATCACCATGACCAGTCCGGTGATCAGAACACTTTGCTTTATGATCTCAAGGAACCACATATGATTTAGAATAGTTTCAAGAGCTCAGAGGCAGCACGGAACGGATCGGTCAGTCCTTCCTTTACTTTTTTTTCCATTTCCGGCAGGACTTTTTTTATATGGGGATTGCCATAGAAACGCGACAGCAGGTAATCGTCGATACTTTCCCGCATCCAGTACACAGCCTGTTCTGCCCGCTTTTTTTGAAAAAATCCGTTTTCCTCAGTCAGACGTACATAATTCAGGATCGTTTCCAGTATCTTTTCCAATCCCGTTTCTTCCAGAGAAGAAGCTGTCAATGCCAGAGGCGTCCAACCGGAAGGCGCTGGCGGGAAAAGCTGTAAAGCCCCCTGATAAAGCGATCTTGCCTGCAGGGCTTTCTCAACATTGTTTCCGTCTGCTTTATGGATAACAAGCAAATCGGACATCTCCATAATACCCCGTTTGATTCCCTGTAATCCATCACCGGCCCCGGCAAGCATCAGCAGCAGAAAAAAATCAGTCATGGAATGGACGGCTGTTTCGGATTGACCAACACCTACAGTCTCGATGAATATGATGTCGAAACCGGCGGCTTCGCACAATATAACCGTTTCCCGTGTTTTGCGGGCGACTCCTCCCAGGGATCCGCCGCTGGGCGTAGGTCTTATAAAGGCATGGGGATCGTTAGAGAGTGTTTCCATGCGTGTCTTGTCCCCCAGAATGCTGCCCTTGCTTCTTTCACTGCTCGGATCTATGGCCAGGACAGCCAGCTTGTGTCCCGAGGAGGTTATATACTTGCCGAAGGCTTCTATGAACGTACTTTTGCCTACTCCGGGAACACCGGTGATCCCTATCCTGACAGAATTTCCCGAGGCAGGCAGGCAGGCCGAAACCAGTTCGCGGGCTTTCTTCCTGTCCTCTTCCTTTGTACTTTCAATCAATGTAATGGCTTGGGCCAGTATGGGAATATTACCATTCCTGATCCCGTCCAGGCAGGCAGAGACATCCAAGTGCCTGCTACGCTTTTTTATGATGATCTCACGTGCCCTGGGATTGATGGCAGGAGGTTGTGGCACCCCTTGATTAACTTTTAGAGCAGAATCCATGATTATTAGGGTTTGATTTTTCCATATACCAGCAAATTTATGGTTGGTCTTGAAGGAGCATTGGTTGTCAGGCTTATGGTGTATATGATCTCTCCCGGCTTTGTTGTTTCAGTACCGGGAATGGTTATGTGGACAGAAACTTCCTGGCCAGGCTCCACTTTTTCGGGCATATCTACCATGATCCCCGGATGGCTGTTATCTATCTTATATATGACCAGTGTTGATTTTCCCTTGTTTATAAGAATAAAACTTGCCCGGATTGTTTCACCGGCAGCGGTTGGGGGAAATTCTACCGCACTGTGGTTCATTTGCGGAATGGGAGCTCTTTCCTTATCGGAACGTGTCAGATCCGAGGCGTTCATCTTGACAGACCCTTTGACGGTCAGTACATGCAAAGGATCTTCCCTGTCGTTAATGATAACCCGGGCCGTGTACAAAACATTACCCCATTCTTCTTTTTTTCTGGTATCGATGGAATAGACGATCACGCCTTTTTCCTGCGGATTCAGTCTGGATGGAACTGCACTAACAGAGAGGTTGTCGTGTGAACTTTTACATTGTATAAACACAGGGTGTTTTCCGGTGTTAATGACCTCTACCGAATCTGTTTTGACCATACCCTGCCGGATCTGTCCCAGTTCCAGCTCTCTCTTGCGCAGCCGGAGCTGACCCATTACCACCGGATGGGTATCGGCAACCGTGAACTTTTTCTGATGCACTACACCGCGGATACGTAAAACATATGGTTTAGAAAACCCTGTTATATAAACAGATAACATTTTATCAAAGGGATAAGGTCCCTGATCATTGGAATACGTAACGGTGATGGATCCTTTGGCTCCGGGGAGAATGGGTTCCCGCGTCCATTTAGATGCCATGCAGCCGCAGGAAGAGATCACAGTCTGGATCACGACAGGCTTATCTGCATTATTGATCATGGTGAAAGTATGTGATTTAGGGCCGTCATTGATCCCGAAATCGCCAAAATCATGAATTGTCTTGTCAAAGGTTACTAAACCGTCCTCCTGTGGAAGGGCAGCTCCCTGCAATAAAATCGAAGCCAGTAGGAGAATGAGCAGTTTCATCTTATAAATATTATGAATTTACAAAGGTAGTAAGAATTTAATTCATATATTTGCAGCAATTATTTACTTATAATAGTCAATTTGCCATGGCACACAGAATTACAGAAAACTGCACAGCATGCGGTACTTGTATTGATGAATGTCCCGTGGGGGCAATTTCTCCCGGTGACATTTACGTAATCAACCCTGATGAATGCATCGATTGTGGTGCGTGCGCAGCAGTTTGTCCTGTCGGCGCTATAGAGGCCGAATAGTATAAGGTCTTCGGATGATCAGAAGATCTTGGAAAAGCATGCCGCCGGCATGCTTTTTTTATTCTTTTTTTAAGGTAAAAATAAATTCAACGCCGCCTCCATGCCGTTTTGATGCCCGGATGCTTCCCCCGTGTAACAGGATGGCATTCTTGACAATAGACAACCCCAATCCCGTGCCGCCCAGCAATCTGCTCCTTCCGGTATCGATCCGGTAAAAACGCTCAAAGATCCTGGACATGTGGTCTTCCTTTATGCCAATACCGTTATCGGCAAAAAGGATGGTGTAAAAGTTGCGTGCAGGACCTGTAACAGACACAAAAATGGTGTCACAGCCTGAATAGTTGATGGCGTTATCGGTCAGGTTACGGAATATGGAGTGCAACATCTCGGGGCTGCCTTTGAGCACCGTATCAGGCGGGATATCTGCAACAATTTTTATATTTTTTTCCTGTAAGTGTTTTGCCATTTCCAGAAACACATCTTGTATGATATCATTCAAATGGACCTCTGTTTTATTGATGATCTGCCTGGCTTCGTCCATGCGTGTGATCGTGGATATATCATTGAGCAGCCGGGAAAGCCTGTTTGATTGCTTGTAACAATTCTCAATAAAGACACGTTGTTTATCTTGCGGGATATCAGGGTTGTCCATTAATGTTTCAAGATACCCCTGGATAATGCTTACGGGCGTTTTCAGTTCGTGATTGATGTTCTGGGTGAGCTGTTTTTTCAGAAGCGTCTGTTCCTGTTTTTGTTGCAGTACCACCTTGTGTTCGGTTTCCAGCGCCTTTTTTGTTTGTTGAAGGCGGGAATACAATTGAATTATATGGTTTGATATTTCTCCCAGTTCATCTTTTGGGAAAGACCCAATATCCTGTACCGGCTCTCCTTTATCGGCCAGCTGCGCGAATTTTTTAAGCCGGTTTATATTACGACCTAAAGGCCGTGTCAGTATCAGGGATAATATGCTTATGATAACTGCAAAACTTATCATAACCGGAAGAAATAAACGGTCAACCTTCAGGATCTCTTTAAGGGTAAAAGAATAAGGAATTGCCGATCTTACTATGAAACCGCCGGCGCGCCTTGCAGAATAAAAATACTCCTTTCTGGTAGTTTCAGACAAACGGCGGATGGTATACCCGGAACCATTCACCATGGTCAGGACCACTTCCGGTCTGTCACTATGATTGGTGAAGGAGTCCAGCAGGATTTTTTTTTCTGTATCATAAAGGACCCACCCAGCAGTATCCATAACAGTTACCCGCAGGTCTTCCGGTAAATCCGGCCTTTGTTGTTGCAGCAGTGAATCAATGACTATAGTATCCGACAGGTGATGGCTCAATTGTGAATTTAAAACCTGCAACTGTGCATTAAGACGTTCCACTTTGTATGTTTTTTCCCTGCTAAACTGGAAGATCAGAAAGGCAATTAAAAACAATCCAAGCAACAGAATGAGTGTCAGGAATAACCGGACATGAAAAGAAGGCTTATTCTTCAAAACCATACCCATAACCCACGCGTGTAACAATGTGACTTCCGTATTGTCCGATCTTTTTTCGCAACCGAGTAATATTCACATCTATGGTCCTGTCCAATACGATGACATCAACGCTCCATACCTGGTTCAATATCTCTTCACGTGATAAGATCTTGTTCCTGTGGCGGAGTAACAGGACCAGAATCTCAAACTCCTTTTTAGTCAGTTTGATTTCCTTCTCATCTACAGCGCAGATTTTTTTGGACAAATCCAGCGTTAATCCCATGTAACTTACCTTATCTGCCATTTCCACCTGCCGGGAGGCATTAGTTCTGCGCAATACGCTCCTGACCCTGGCCAGGACCTCCTGAATAGAAAAAGGTTTCGAAATATAATCGTCTGCCCCCAGGTTTAGCCCGGCGATGGTATCGTCTTCGGTGTCTTTTGCCGTACAAAAAATGATGGGGATCAAAGCGGTTTTTTCATCGTTTTTGAGTAATTGGGCCATTTTGAAGCCACTCATGGGACCCATCATGACATCCAGCAGGATCAGCGAATAATTTTCCGGATTCATTTTTAACGCTTGCTCAGCACTATAGGCCACATCTACCTTGTAACCCGCTACTTGCAGGTTGAATTGCAGAATTTCGCATAAAGATTCCTCATCGTCAACGACAAGTATCCTGGTTTCTTTCTTATCCAAAATAAATAAATAATGTCTTTGCAAATATATAATAAAAAAGAAGGGTTACATATAATAGATTTTACTGAATTGTATAACGATTGTAAAGAGATTGTAACATGATACAATCACTTTTGTGCCATAATTATGAGGAAGTATATTAAATCAATTAAAACACTGGCATTTCTGTATTTGATCTTCCAGTCAGTTGCATTGCAGGCACAAACTGTCATATCCGGAAAAGTTACGGATTATATTGTAAACGAGCCCCTTCCCGGGGTATACGTATTGATCTCAGGCACAACCACAGGAGTCGTAACCGATAACAACGGTTATTACAGTTTATCCTTGCAGGAAGGTGTTTATTCTTTGGAATTCAGGTATATATCCTACCAGACAGCGACATCAGGACCCCTTATCGTTACCGGAAATGAAGACAATATGCATGTAGATATCTCGTTAATGCCCGCTGAAACAGCTATTGACGAAGTATACGTAGTGGCACGGAAAAACATGGAAACAGAAAGAAGCCTTCTGACGGAAAGACGGCAATCTGCATTAGCCATAGAAAATATGGGAGTGCGGGAAATGGGCAGGAAAGGGATCTCTAATGTGGCGGAAGGTGTTAAAAAAATGACCGGGATATCCCTGGCAGAGACAGGCCAGGTATATGTAAGAGGGCTTGGCGACAGGTACAGTGCGACCACCCTGAATGGATTGCCCATTGCTTCCCCAAATCCGGACAACAAGCTCATTCCCTTGGACCTCTTTCCATCCGATGTGGTTCAGCATATCACGGTCAATAAAGTATACAGCGCCGGCTCTTATGCCGATTATTCAGGCGCTCATATTGATATAAATTTAAAAGAACATACAGGGCAGGACTTTTTCACCATAAACATTGGAGCCGGGAGTAACTCAAGGTCCTTTTTTTCAGATTTTTATGAAAGTGATAAAACAAATGGACTTTTCCTGGTACGGAACCTGTTACCGGCAATAAAAAAAATGACATCCAATGGGTTTTCATCTTATGTGAGAAACAACGATCCTTTTGGCACATCGTTTTCGGTTTCACGCAAAACATTGATACCTAAACTGAACGGCGGTCTGGGTTTTGGAAAAACTTGGGGCAGTGCCAGCCATAAACTGGCAATGCTTGTATCACTCAATGCGGGTTATAATGGAACCGTGGAAAAAGATTCCTATGTATCCATGTTAAATGCCCAAGGTACTGTTCTCAATGAATTCAATTACGATAGTTACACAGCAAAACTTGATATGGCGGCGCTGGTTCATCTGGCTTATACAGCGGGAGCTCACCATCACCTGAGTTACACATTGTTCTATACCCGTAATGCCGTGGATAACTATAAATACAGGACAGGACACGATTCGGAAGGAATACAACTTACCGGGAGTAACAGTGTGTTTCACGAATACGAACTGTTGAACAACCAGCTGATCTATTCCTGGATGGTGAATGAAAAATGGTCCCTGAACGCCGCTGTGTCATTGGGTACCACAGGGAGCTATGAACCCGACAGAAGGCAGGTCATGTACCGCCGCGACGATGACAGGCTTTCTATTTTTAAATTGAACAAACAGGAGACCATGCGTTATTTCGGAGAATTGAGCGAACGGGAAGTGGCAGCCAACATCTATGCTCAATATAAAATAAATGATTCATACTCACTCCAGTTTGGCACCTTTTATAAAAATAAGTCGCGTGATTACGCTTCGGTAAGGTTTTATTACAATCTGAACAACCTGAACCCGGAAATTGAAAATATTTATGAAACGGATTCCTGGTTGAATAACAAGAATCTCAGTGACGGAACAATTACCATTACCAAAGACGCCCAACCAAAATCCAGTTATTTCGCAGGCACGGATATAGGCGGTCTTTACCTGCAGGCAGACTTGTTGCCTTTCAGAAATTTTCAACTTAATCTGGGTTTGCGTTATGAGCCTTCTTCGCAGTGGGTTCGTTACTGGACAGACGGTTCTCTTGAAAGACGGTCAGAATTGATTGTTCATGATTTGTTTCCCGCTGTGAACATGAAGTTATCTATAAGAGAGAGTGGTTTTCTAAGACTGGCTCTTTCCCGTACTGTAACACGGCCGCTTTTTATTGAAATGGCCCCTTTTCTTTATAAAGAATCCTATGGCAGCACCGAGATCAGGGGAAACGAGTCATTAAAAAACGGATACAATATTAATGCTGATCTACGTTACGAATATTTCGGGAGTAACGACGATTTATTTTCGGGTGCCTTGTATTTCAAAAGACTTCAGGATCCTATTGAAAGGGTCCAGGAATCTTCAGGTGGCTCTGCAGTGCATTCGTTTCGCAATTCAGAGAAAGGGATAGCTGCCGGAATAGAAGTAGAAGCCAGAAAAATCATCATCCCGGGTCTGAGGATCGGGCTCAATGCTTCCTACATGTATACCAACGTCATACTTCCTGAAGGCGGCGGCGTTTATACAGACACCAGCAGGCCTTTACAAGGAGCCTCTCCGTACCTGGTCAATGCAGACCTTACTTGTGGATGGAAGGTTAAAAAAGAAGGCCAGATAACTCTTACTGCACTCTACAACCTGCAGGGCCCCCGGATCCACGCTGTCGGGATTTATGGCATGGGCAATGTAATGCAACAACCGGTTCATACACTTGATTTTGTTGGAATTTACAACAGAAGTGACAAATGGAGTGTAAAGATTGAAGTCGGAAATATACTGGACACCCGGATTTTGTTCACACAGAAAGTAGCTGGTGAAAATGTTAATGTAGAAAATCACAAGACAGGGGTGTCATTTCAAATGGGATTCTCATACACTTTTAAATAAATGCAAAAAATGAAAAGAAAAATTTTAAAAACCGCCTTATTGGTATTTGGAACACTGTTTATTGCAGTCGCATGTGAAAGAAACAACGGCCCTGACATTGAGTCCACAGACCTTTCAGGAGAACTGACAGAAAACAGAACGCTTAAAAGCGGAATGACTTATACATTATCCGGAGGACTGCATGTCAAAGCCGGAGTTACGCTGACCATAGAACCCGGAGTAACCATTATTTCAAGAGATGATGACATAGTAGATTACATACTGGTTGAACAAGATGCAAAAATCAATGCCCGTGGTACGGCTTCTTCTCCCATAGTCATGACATCTGAAAAGAAAGAATCAGGAGCCTGGGGGGGCGTACACATTTGCGGACGCGCTCCTATTAATGTAACGGGGGCCCAGTCAAAATCAGAAATTGGTGACGCCTCATACGGAGGAACCAATGCAGCCGATAATTCAGGCGTTTTAAGCTATATCAGGCTTGAATACACTGGTTATGCGTTTAGTGAAGAAAAGGAATCGAACGGATTTACTTTTTACGGTGTGGGTAACGGAACGGTCGTAGATCACCTGCAATCATACAAGGGCTCGGATGATGGATTTGAATGGTTTGGCGGAACGGTCAATGTAAAATACCTGGTATCCACCCACAGTAGTGATGATTCTTTTGATTGGACAGAAGGCTGGAGCGGCATGGCACAATTTCTTGTGGCCGTTCAGGGGCCTGTCTCAGAGATAGGCTACGAATCTGACTGTCTGATTGAAGCAGATAACAACAGTAAGGATTTTGCTGCCCAGCCTGTTTCACACCCGGTGTTATCCAATCTGACCCTGGTTGGGAACGAATCCACATTAAACAAAAGAGGTGTACGACTCAGGGCAGGCACCCGAGTAGCTCTCTACAACGCCCTGATAACCGGTAAACCCAATTGTCTGACAACAGAAACCAATGAGACAGAATCTGCACTGGCAGACGGGACATCTGTGCTGGACCACGTTTATCTGGCAAGCAATATTGCTACAGCAGGGATTTATTCCAGTGCGCTTTTTACAGCTAATGCTAATAACGGAATTAACAAGACGTTTAACCTGTCTTCAAAATACATTGGTACCGTACCTGGTGGAAAAGATCTGAGCACCGTTAACTCCTTCTTTATAAAAACAGATTATAAAGGGGCAGTGCCTGCAGGTAATGACTGGACAGCAGGTTGGTGCGTTTGGTAATAACTGCCTGTTTACGCTATATCTGAATTCGTGATAATTGACAAGAATAATGTACCTTTGTAGGCTACAAGTTCAAGATTTCAGATATGGCTTCTTTTATAAACGTTATAGGAAAGATCTTTGGATCAAAAGCGGACAGGGATCTCAAACAATTGACCCCTGACCTTGAAAAGATCAAAAAAGAATACGAAAGGATTGACAAACTGGATCACGATGATTTGCGTGCAGAAACGCAGAAAATCAGGGAAATTATCCTGGAGTACACAGCAGAAGACGAAAAACAAAAAGCAGCGCTACGGAAACAGCTGGAAGATGTAGAGATCGAAATCGACAAAAAAGAAGAACTGGCAACCGAGGTTGACAAGCTTACCAAAAAGATAGATGAAAAGATAGAAGAGGTCTTGGAACGTATGCTTCCCCAAGCCTTTGCTATAATGAAATCAACGGCGAGGCGTTTCCAGGAGAACGAAACACTGACGGTTACCGCTACTGATTTTGACCGGCAGCTTTCGACCCATAAAGACCATATGGAGATCCGGGGGGACAAGGCTGTTTGGCACAATTCCTGGATGGCCGGGGGAAATATGATCACATGGGACATGGTGCATTACGATGTCCAGCTGATCGGAGGGGTAGTTCTGCATCAGGGTAAAATTGCCGAGATGGCGACCGGGGAAGGAAAGACGCTTGTGGCCACCCTCCCCGTATTCCTGAATGCGCTTGCCGGTAAAGGGGTGCATATCGTCACGGTGAACGATTACCTGTCCAAGCGTGACTCGGAATGGATGGGCCCGTTGTACGAGTTCCACGGCCTGAAAGTTGATTGCATAGACAAACACCAGCCCAACTCCGAAGAACGTAAAAAAGCGTACAGGGCAGATATCACATTCGGCACCAATAACGAATTCGGATTTGATTACCTGAGGGACAACATGGCCATCAATTCGGAGGACCTGGTTCAGCGCAAGCACCATTATGCCATTGTGGACGAGGTTGACTCGGTGTTGATTGACGATGCACGAACCCCGCTGATCATCTCGGGACCTGTAGCTAAAGGGGAAGATCAGCAATTCAACGAATTTCGGCCCATTGTAGAACAGCTCTACCAGGCACAACGTTCCCTTGTCCAGCAACACCTGGCAGATGCACGCAAAATGATCTCGGAAGGAGACGAGGAAAACGGCGCCAAACTGTTACTCAGGGCATATAAAGGACTTCCCAAATACACACCATTGATTAAATATCTGAGTGAACAGGGCATCAAGCAGCTGCTGCAGAAGACAGAGAACTTCTATATGCAGGACAACAACAAACAGATGCACCTGATCACAGACGATCTGTATTTTGTTATTGAAGAACAGCAGAAATCGGTGGATCTGACAGAAAAAGGACATGATCTGATCGCCAAAAAAGTCAGTGATCCGGCGTTCTTCATTCTGCCGGACATGGGGACGGAGATCTCTGAATTGGAGAAAAAAAACCTGACCCCCGAGGAAAAAGCCGCTGCCAAAGATGCCCTTTTGAGCGAATATGCCGTCAAATCGGAGCGTGTCCACACGGTCAATCAATTATTGAAAGCCTATGCCATGTTCGATAAGGATGTGGAGTATATCGTGGTGGATAACAAGATCAAGATTGTGGACGAACAAACAGGACGTGTGCTGGAAGGAAGACGTTATTCGGACGGATTACATCAGGCTATAGAAGCTAAGGAACGCGTGAAGGTAGAAGCCGCTACCCAAACATTTGCTACCATTACACTCCAGAATTACTTTAGGATGTATCACAAGCTGGCAGGTATGACCGGAACAGCCGAAACAGAAGCCGGGGAATTCTGGTCTATATACAAACTCGATGTGGTTGTTATTCCGACCAACCGGCCGATAATCAGAATTGACGGGGATGATTTGATATACAAGACTAAACGGGAGAAATTCAATGCGGTTATTGACAAAATCAACGAATTGACAAAAGCCGGAAGGCCAGTGCTTGTGGGAACCACATCTGTGGAAGTGTCCGAATTGCTCAGCCGGATGTTGAAAATGCGAAGCATTAAGCACAATGTACTTAATGCCAAGCAGCATGCCCGTGAAGCCGAGATCGTCGCAGAAGCCGGTCGTGCCGGGTCGGTTACCATTGCCACCAATATGGCAGGTCGTGGGACGGATATCAAACTGAGGGAAGGTGTTAGGGAGGCGGGTGGTCTGGCCATTATTGGAACAGAGAGGCACGACAGCCGGCGTGTAGACAGGCAATTGCGTGGACGTGCAGGTCGTCAGGGAGACCCTGGATCATCCAATTTTTACGTATCGCTCGAAGATGATCTGATGCGTCTTTTTGGCAGCGGAAGAATAGCTTCTGTCGTTGATAAAATGGGAATGAAGGAAGGAGAGGTTTTGCAGCATTCCATGCTTTCCAGTTCCATTGAAAGGGCTCAGAAAAAAGTGGAAGAGAATAACTTTGGTATCCGTAAACGTCTGCTGGAATATGACGACGTGATGAATTCGCAGCGTGAGGTCATATACACCAGACGGCGTAATGCCCTTTACGGGGAACGCGTGGATGTGGACGTTGCCAACATGATGTCCGATTTCGCCGCATCTTTCGTTCAGCAGATGGACGGAGTAGATTATGACGATTTCAGTTACGAACTGATCCGTATGATATCCATAGAACCGGGTTTTGACCAGGAAACCTTTAATAAGTCCAATACCGAAGAATTAGCCACAATCCTGTCAGAGCAAATTCAGAAGGCTTACGCCAGGAGAGCAGAAACACTAGTGGCACAGGCGTGGCCCATCATGAAGAACATATACGAAACGCAACGGGCCACCTATGAGAATGTGGTAGTACCTGTAGGGGACGGTAAAAGGATATACCAGGTGATCGTCAATATCAAAAAGGCTTACGAGAGCAAGGGCAAAGAGCTGATAAGGGCTATCAACAAGACCATTAACCTGGTGATGATCGATGAATTCTGGAAAGAACATTTGCGCGATATGGACGATCTGAAGCAATCGGTTCAGAATGCCACTTATGAGCAAAAAGATCCTTTGTTGGTTTATAAATTTGAAAGTTTCAAACTATTCAGCGAAATGCTGGAAAGGATAGCCCGTGAAGTACTTTCTTTCCTGCTTAAGGCACATATTCCCCTGCGTCGGAACCAGGACAGGCTGGACAAAGCCGGCAGTGAAAGAAGCCGTACCGATCTGAGCAATACCCAGACATCGCGTCCCGATATGCTGACCCAATCTGCAGAACCACGTTCCAATGCCCCTGTCCATGTAGAAAAACAGGTGGGAAGGAACGATCCGTGTCCCTGCGGCAGCGGTAAAAAATACAAACACTGTCACGGTAAAAATCAATAATTCCAAAAGAACATATGTCATACGATTTAGTAATCATCGGATCGGGCCCTGCAGGTTATGTGGCGGCGGTCCGCGCAGCGCAGCTTGGTTTTAGGACAGCTGTTATTGAAAAAGGACCCATTGGCGGGGTGTGTTTAAACTGGGGATGCATACCCACCAAGGCTTTGTTAAAAAGCGTAGAAGTACTCAATACGGCAAGAAAAGCAGAAACATACGGGGTCAGGCTCCCCGGAAAGGCCGAGCCGGATTTGGCTGCCATAGTGTCCCGCAGCAGGGAGGTGGCCTCGCAGATGGCCAAAGGCATCGAGTTCCTTTTCGGGAAACATAAAGTGGAGGTGATCCACGGAAGAGGTAGTGTTATTGCCCCTGGGAAAGTATCTGTAGAGGATAAAGTCATTGAAGCAAAAAGGATCCTGATAGCCACCGGATCCAAACCCAACTCTCTTCCGGGTGCCTCCATAGACGGGAAAAGGATTATTGGATACCGCCAGGCCATGGTCCCGAAAACCATACCCGCCACCATGGCCGTGATAGGCTCGGGTGCCATCGGGACAGAGCTGGCTTATTTCTATCATTGTCTGGGGACAAAGGTTACCCTTATCGAATACATGGACCAGATAGTACCAACAGAAGATGAAAATGTTGCAGCCCAGCTAAGCAGGTCTTTCCGCAAAGCAGGCATAAAGATTATGACCTCGGCGGGCGTCAAATCCGCCGAAAAATTCGTGAAAGGATGCCGGCTGGAAGTAGAAACCAGGAAAGGCACCGAATTCATAGAGGCCGATGTGGTGCTTTCTGCCGTGGGCGTTGTTCCCAATACAGCCAACATGGGATTGGAGGAAGCCGGGGTGCAAATGACCCGCGGAAGGATTATCGTGGATAAAAATTTTATGACATCAGTTTCCGGAATATACGCGGCAGGAGACGTATTGCCCACTCCGGCACTTGCCCACTTGGCATCGGCCGAAGCTCTTTGCTGCGTGGAACGCATGGCAGGTCTGGAGGTTCCCGATGTGGATTACGACAATATTCCGGGATGTATTTACGCCACACCAGAGATAGCCTCGGTAGGATTACGTGAAAAAGACGCCAAAAAGAAAGGCATTGATATCAGAATAGGTAAATATTACTTTACCGCATCTGGAAAAGCAGCGGCAGCGGGCGAAAGGGACGGCTTTGTCAAACTTATTTTTGATGCTGCGGACAACCGCTTGCTGGGAGCACACATCATTGGAGCCCATGCTACTGAAATGATAGGCGGATTGGTTGCTTCAAGGGGTATGCAGATCAGGGATCATGATCTGGTACATTCCGTATTCCCTCATCCAACGATGAGCGAAGGCATCATGGAAGCAGCCGCCATAGCCTGCGATCAAATTACCCAGTGAACAGACTCGTCCCGAGGAGTAAAAGTGAGGTAGTTCAACATCTCTCCCTAATGTGGTAGTGGTTTCTTTCGGTTGCATTGCGCGAAATCATCTCCCCAAGGAACCCGGCCAGGAAAAGTTGCGTTCCCAGGACGATTGTCAGGAGGGATAAATAGAAAAGAGGCTGGTCGGTAACCGACCGGAAAGGCATTCCATGTGATTGCAAGTATAGTTTCTGGATAATGAGCCACAGGGCTATCACGCCTCCCAGTACAAACATGAAGGACCCTAATAAGCCGAAAATATGCATGGGCCTTTTCCCAAAACGAGCCAGGAACCACAAAGAGAGCAGATCCAGATATCCGTTTACAAATCTACTCAGCCCGAACTTGCTCTTGCCATATTTACGACGGGAGTGCAGGACAGGTTTTTCCCCGATCCTGGTAAAACCGGCTTCTTTGGCCAGGTAGGGTATGTAGCGGTGCATTTCCCCATAAACCTCAATACTTTTGACTACATCTTTGCTGTAGGCCTTCAGACCGCAGTTCATGTCGTGAAGCTTGATACCTGTGACTGCCCGGGCAGTGGTGTTGTATATACGTGAAGGTATATTCTTGGTAAACAGGTTGTCTTTGCGCTTCTTTTTCCAGCCCGAGACCAGGTCATAAGATCCGTCGGCCACCATTTTGTACAGGGCCGGGATCTCGGCCGGATCGTCCTGAAGATCGGCATCCATAGTAACCACTACATTTCCCCGGGCTGTATCAAAACCGCAGTAAAGTGCCGCAGATTTTCCGTAATTCCGCCGGAACCGGATACCATGGATCCTAAGGTCCTGTTCTGCCTGCTCCCGGATAAAGGTCCAGGATCCGTCTGTACTTCCGTCGTCCACAAAGATCACTTCGTAAGCGGGCAGGGAATCTCCTTTATCTCCCAGTGGTGCATTCAGAACAGTCCGGATGCGTTCCAGAAGCTCTGGCAGCGATTCGCGTTCGTTATACAATGCGATGACTACCGATATATCCATAGGATACGTTTTATGATTCAAAAGGTGTCGTGGTGATTTTGTGCCTGGCTCCGCTGGCAAGCAGGGAAGACCAGAGCAGGCCCAGGATGTTAAACCAGATGAACTGCGATATCATCAGGATGAGGGGCAGGCGTGCAATGAGTTTGTCTGTATTGAAATCTTCTGCTGTGACCCCCGCCTGTTCAAAGCCCATTAGCAGGGCGTTACTGAACTGGGTGGCAGTATCGGGAAAAATGAACATAACGTGCAGGTAATAATATCCGGCTGCAATGATGGAGGAGCAGAAAGATACAGCCAGTCCAAAACGGAAAGCATCTGCATATGTATAGGTTTCTTTTCCTTTACCAAAATCTTTCATGAAATAGAAAAGCAATCCCAATGTCCCGGCCAGTTTAATGATCCAGAATAATATGTTCAGCCACTTGGCAGAAGACATCAAGAGCGTCTGAAGCACCATGAAAAAGACAGAAACAAGAGCCAGGATAATCCCGTATACAGCGGCTTTGTTCCAAATATGCTGATTCATTTGTAAATTGTTAAGGTTTGGGTCACAAAGTAACCAAAATTTTTAAAAAATACCTAACTTTGCAGTTTGTTATAAAAATGAGCCCTTTTAATATCTGACTATGATCACAATTACTTTTCCCGACGGGAAAACAAAACAATATAAAAAAGGCATTTCCGGATACAGGATAGCACAAGATATCAACCCCAGGCTGGCGGCCGGGGTACTGGCCATGAAAGTGGACGGAATACTGACAGATATCCGTCTGCCGCTGACCAAAGATGCCGGCATACGTTTCCTGCAGTGGGAGGACGAAGAAGGGAAGCAGGTTTTCTGGCATTCCTCGTCACACCTTATGGCTGAAGCCCTGGAAGTCCTGTTCCCCGGGGTCAAGTTTGGGATAGGTCCTGCCATTGAGAACGGTTTTTATTATGACATTGACCTGGAAGGACGTCAGCTGGTTGAAGCTGATCTGGAGGCGGTAGAACATAAAATGCTCGAAATGGCCAAAAGCGAACAAGTTTTTGAACGCAGGGAAGTAAGCAAAGAAGAAGCGCTCAGGACATACAGAGAGAAAGGTGATCCATACAAATGCGAATTAATAAGTGACCTGGAGGACGGGACTATTACATTCTACACGAACGGTTCTTTTACCGACCTGTGCAGGGGACCCCACATTCCAGATACTTCCATGATCAAGGCCATCAAGCTAACCTCAATAGCAGGGGCGTATTGGCGTGGCAACGAAAAACGCCAGATGCTAACCAGGATTTACGGGATTACTTTTCCCAAAAAATCAATGTTGGATGAATACTTGAAAATGTTGGAAGAAGCCAAAAAGAGGGACCACCGCAAACTGGGAAAAGAACTGGAACTCTTTACCTTCTCACAACGGGTCGGACAAGGGCTTCCCCTGTGGTTGCCCCGCGGGGCTGCCCTGAGGGAACAGCTGGAAAATTTTCTTAAGGGAGTACAGAAAATACACGGTTATCAGCAGGTAATCACGCCGCATATTGGACAGAAGGAATTGTACGTGACAAGCGGTCACTATGCCAAATACGGGGCTGACAGTTTTAAACCGATTAAGACGCCTCAAAAGGGAGAGGAATTTCTTCTCAAGCCTATGAACTGTCCTCATCACTGTGAGATATACAGATCAAAACCCCGGTCCTACAAAGACATGCCGGTTAGGCTGGCCGAATTTGGAACCGTTTATCGCTATGAACAAAGCGGAGAATTGCACGGACTGACCAGGGTGCGTGGTTTCACCCAGGACGATGCGCATATTTTCTGCCGTCCCGACCAGATCAAGGAGGAATTCTGCAAGGTAATAGACATTGTGCTATATATTTTCAGGACATTGAGTTTCAATGATTATACCGTACAGGTTTCCCTCCGGGACAAAAATGACCGGTCAAAATATATCGGCTCGGATGAAAACTGGGAAAAGGCAGAGCAGGCAATCATCGAGGCTGCTGCGGAAAGGAAATTGGAAACACAGGTAGTATATGGCGAAGCCGCTTTCTACGGTCCGAAGCTCGATTTCATGGTACGCGATACCATAGGAAGAAAATGGCAGCTGGGTACTATTCAGGTAGATTATAACCTGCCCGAACGTTTTGAATTGGAGTATATTGGAGCCGATGATAAAAGATACAGGCCTGTTATGATCCATCGGGCACCATTTGGATCTATGGAACGCTTTGTGGCTGTTTTGCTGGAACATACGGGCGGAAAATTCCCGTTGTGGCTGGCTCCCGAGCAGGTTGTCATATTACCTTTGAGTGAAAAATTCAATGATTTTGCAAAAAAAGTTTGTGATTTCTTGAATAATTCCGAACTTCGCGCCTCCATTGACGACCGTAACGAGACTGTGGGTAAGCGCATAAGAGAGAATGAGTTGAAGCGTATCCCTTACCTGCTGGTGGTTGGAGAAAAGGAAGAATCTGCAGGCACCGTGTCTGTACGTCGCCAGGGAGAAGGAGATAAAGGCCCCATGAAACTGGAGGAATTTGCGGCATTTCTCCGGAAAGAAATAAAAGATTTGACTAACTAAAATAGGAGGAACAAAATTATCGGAACATCGTACAGACTACACTCTGCCCCGCAGAGAAAAAACAACCAGGGTAGAAATTACAACAGGTCATCCCAGCAGGATGACGGCCCCAGGGTCAACACCGAAATTGATGTTCCACAGGTTCGTGTTGTGGGTGACAATATTGAAAAGCCTGGTATATATCCCATTGCACAAGCCCTGAAGATGGCCGAAAGAATGAACCTGGATCTGGTAGAGATCTCGGCTCAGACCGATCCCCCGGTATGTAAGATCATTGACTACCAAAAATTTTTATATCAAAGGCGTAAAAAGGCCAAAGAGATGAAAGCCAATGCCTCCAAGATCGTGGTTAAAGAAATCCGGTTTGGCCCCAATACAGATGAGCATGATTACCAGTTCAAGCTCAAGCATGCCATGGAGTTCCTCAAGGATGGAGCCAAAGTGAAGGCTTATGTTTTTTTCAGGGGACGTTCCATCGTATTCACTGAACAGGGAGAAAAGCTGTTGCTAAGATTTGCGGTGGACTTGGAAGATTACGGGAAGGCAGAGCAGATGCCCAAGTTGGAAGGCAAGAGGATGATCATGATGCTCGCTCCGGCAAAAACCAATATTAAAAAGAAATAACTATATATAAGGAGATAGATATGCCTAAAATGAAAACCAATTCCGGAGCCAAAAAGCGTTTTACGCTCACGGGAACCGGAAAGATCAAGCGGAAACACGCTTACCACAGTCATATTTTGACAAAAAAAACGAAAAAGCAAAAACGTAATCTGGCTTATTCCGCTTTGGTGGACAAATCAGATGAAAAGCGCATCAAAGAATTGATTTGCGCCTGAAATTGCTATTAATAAATAACCAGATTGCACAGCTGAAAAAGTATCTCAAAGGAGGAGGACGCTGACAATCGCAAAGAATTAACATTATGCCAAGATCGGTAAATGCAGTGGCCTCGAAGGCCAGACGCAAAAAAATTCTGAAACAAACGAAGGGAAATTTTCTGGCACGTCGCAATGTCTGGACGGTAGCCAAAAACACGTATGAAAAAGGCTTGACCTATGCATACCGTGATCGTAAAAACAAGAAACGTACTTTTCGTGCCCTGTGGATTCAGCGTATCAACGCTGCTGCTCGCATGCATGGAATGTCATACTCTCAGTTTATGGGTAAAGTGAACAAGGCCAATGTAGGCCTTAACCGTAAGGTTCTTGCAGACCTGGCCATGAACAATCCCCAGGCGTTTGAAGCCATAATCAGCTCCATTAAATAATCAGGGTTTTGAACCGCTGGATTAAATTTTCACTGGTTGCCGCCGGCTACCTGTTATGGGTTATCTGGCTTGGTAATTTTTGGTGGATGTTTGGTCTTGTGATCATATTTGACCTATATATTACCAAAAAGGTCAAATGGGCTTTCTGGAAGAAAACCTATAAAAAAGGAGAAAAACGCAATGTGGCGCTTGAATGGCTCGATGCCATCATATTTGCGCTGATCGCCGCCACTTTTGTCAAGTCTTTCTTTTTTGAAGCCTACATGATCCCGACTTCTTCCATGGAGAACACCCTGATGACAGGAGATTACCTGTTTGTGGGAAAACTCAGGTACGGACCAAAAAGACCTCAACATCCCCTGACAATACCCCTTACACATAATGTGATCTTTGGAAGGGAATCATATACCAGGCTCATTGAGCGGCCCTACAAACGGATGGCAGGTTTTACCTCTGTCAGAACGAACGATATGGTTGTCTTTAATTTTCCTCACGGGGATACTGTGCTGGTGAATTATCCGACCGATGATTACTATACTCATGTCAGATTAAACGGTCGTACGGGCACATTGGACCATTACGGTCCTGTAAAGGTCAGACCTGCCGGAAAGGAGGACAATTATGTGAAAAGGTGCGTGGCCGTGGCCGGTGACACACTCCTGGTAAAAGACGGGATAGTCCATGTTAACAACGTGCCACAGCCGTATTTTTCCGGGATCCGTAATACCTATACGGTAGTTACCGACGGACAACCCCTGAATAAGCGACTGTTGGAAAAATACGGGATTTCTCCTGCCGAGACGTATTTTGACAACCGCATTCCCGGATATCCCAGCATGCCCCTGAACGGAGAAAATGCACGGGAGCTGGTCTCATTACGCAATATTGTTTCTGTAACACAGAACATAGATGTTTTTCCGCCGGATTATCCCGATTCACAGTTGATGCTGTTCCCCTTTGTCACATCGGCCGATTTTCCCTGGACAAGGGACAATTACGGTCCCCTGTGGATACCGCAGGCAGGGGCCACGGTTACCCTTACACCACGGAATATTCCGCTATACAGACGTATCATCACTTCTTACGAAGGTCATACACTGGAAGAGCGTAACGGTCTTTATTATATTGACGGGGAGGAAACGGCAAACTATACTTTTGAGATGGATTACTACTTTATGATGGGTGACAACCGTCATAATTCCTTGGATTCAAGGTACTGGGGCTTCGTGCCTGAAGACAGGATAGTCGGTAATCCCGTGCTTGTATGGTTTTCTACAGAAAAGCACAAACCGTTCCCATCTGGCATCCGCTGGGAGCGTATCCTGAAATTCAGGTTTAAATAAATTTTGGGTTTCCAAAAAAAATGCAGATATTTGCAGCCCCTTAAAAATGAATAAATCACAAAATTATATATACTATGGCACGAGTTTGTCAAGTTACAGGTAAGAAGAGAATGGTAGGGAATAATGTGTCTCACTCCAAACGCCGCACCAAACGCGAATTCGCCCCAAATTTGAAAACCAAGCGTTTTTGGTCAGAAGAGGAAGGACGTTTCATTACGTTGAAGGTTACTGCTGCCGGGATCCGTACCATTAATAAAAATGGTTTGGCAGCTACCCTGAAGGCTTCCAGGGAAAAAGGTTTGATTGACATAGTTTAAAAATTGGTCTTATGGCAAAGAAAGAGAACAGGGTACAGATTATACTGGAATGTACGGAACAGAAAGAAAGTGGCGTTCCCGGGATGTCCCGTTATATTACCACCAAAAACAAGAAGAACACCACACAGCGTCTGGAACGCAAGAAATACAATCCTTTCCTGAAGAAAGTGACTCTGCACAAAGAAATAAAATAGATAAAAGAGATTATTATGGCAAAGAAAGCGGTTGCAACACTAAAAGACAAATCGGCAGGAAAAGGCAGCGTGAAATGCATTCGTATGGTTCGCTCACAGCGTACGGGAGCTTATGTCTTCAAAGAAGACATTATTCCCACCGATAAAGAAAAAGAATTCTTTGCAGCTAAATAAGGACTGCGTTAATAATATAAAGAGACCGGCTTTTCAGGCCGGTCTCTTTATATGTACCCGGCGCCCTCATTTTTTATTTATATTTGCAGTCTTATGCAGACAGGTGAGATTTTAAATAAAGGACTGGAAAAAACAAAAAAAGGATTGTTCAGCCGCCTTTCCAGGGCTGTCCTGGGCCGTTCAAAAGTAGATGACCAGCTATTGGATGATCTGGAAGAAGCGCTTATTGCCTCGGACGTGGGAGTGGATACAACACTAAGGATCATAGACAGGATTGAGGAACGCGTTCGCAGGGACAAGTATGTGAACACTGAAGAACTGAACAGATACCTCAGGGAAGAGATAGAAGCTTTACTCTTGGAAAACAAAGCCACCAACCAGGTCATTCCCTTTGATTTTTCCAAAAAGCCTTTCGTGGTGCTGGTAGTGGGAGTCAACGGAGTAGGCAAGACGACTACAGTAGGAAAATTGGCTGCACAGCTCAAAGCCGCCGGAAAACAAGTAATGCTGGGAGCGGCCGACACATTTCGTGCTGCTGCCATAGAACAGCTGATCATCTGGAGTGAACGTGCAGGTGTCCCCATTGTCAGACAAGCAATGGGCAGTGATCCGGCGGCTGTGGCCTACGATTCCCTTGCTTCGGCCATTGCCCGCGATATGGATGTACTGCTGATTGATACGGCAGGCCGACTCCACAATAAAGTTAATCTGATGAACGAACTGTCTAAGATCCGCAAGGTCCTGCAAAAACTCATACCCGACGCGCCCCACGAGGTACTTCTGGTACTGGATGGTTCTACAGGCCAGAATGCCTACCAGCAGGCCAAGGAATTTGCCAAAGCTACAGATGTGACAGCTCTGGCCGTCACAAAACTTGACGGAACGGCCAAGGGAGGCGTTGTGATAGGCATCAGCGACATGCTGCAGGTACCCGTCAAGTTTATCGGGTTGGGTGAGGGTATAGACGATTTGCAGGTATTTGATAAAAAAGCATTTGTGGCAACATTATTTGAATGATCATATAGTATGAAGATTCTATACAATTGGTTGAAGGATTATCTTCCTTTGGACATGACCCCGGAACAGACAGCCGAAATACTGACAAACATAGGGCTGGAAGTAGAGGCTTTGGAAATTACAGAACAGGTGCCCGGAGGGCTGAAAGGTGTGGTGACGGGTAGAATAGTGACTTGTCAGCCACATCCCAACTCGGATCATTTATCATTGACCTCGGTCGATACAGGAAGCGGAGAGCCTGTTCAGGTGGTATGCGGAGCGCCCAATGTGGCAGCAGGTCAGAAAGTTTTCCTTGCAACTGTGGGGACACAACTGACATTTGCCGGCGGAGAGCAGGTAAAGATCAAAAAAAGCAAGATCCGCGGGGAAGAATCCTATGGCATGATCTGCGCCGAGGATGAACTGGGGATCGGCTCGTCGCACGAGGGGATCATGGTGCTTCCGGAAGACACACCTGTTGGGATCCCAGCCGCAGAATACCTTAATCTTCCCACTTATGCCGTTTTTGAGATTGGTCTGACTCCCAACCGGGTGGATGCTGCCTCGCACCTGGGTGTGGCACGTGATCTGGCTGCATGGTACAGTTCTCAGGGAAAGGAAATTGATGTTAAAAAGCCCGATGTGGGTGCGTTCAGGGATGATCCTGCAGGTTCCGGCGTACAGGTGGTCGTGGAGGCTCCCCAGGCGGCTCCGCGTTACAGCGGCATAACATTGAACAACATCAAGGTGGGACCGTCCCCATCCTGGATGCAGGACCGTCTCAGGATGACAGGGATTCGTCCCATTAACAATGTTGTGGATATTACCAATTACGTTTTGTTGGAAACAGGTCAGCCCCTTCATGCTTTTGACCGGAACCGCATAGAGGGAGATCGTATTGTGGTGCGTTTTGCCTGTCCCGGCAGCCGGTTCGTTACACTCGATGAAACGGAACGCATCCTTGACGGACAGGACCTGATGATTTGCAATGCAAAAGATCCCATGTGCATTGGCGGCGTATTTGGGGGGCTGAACAGCGGTGTGACCGGGAATACCACCTCTGTATTTTTGGAATCAGCGTATTTTCATCCCTCCTTTATCCGCCGTACATCCAAACGTCACGGATTAAAAACTGATGCCAGTTTCCGGTTCGAAAGGGGAACCGATCCCAATGCTACCTTATATGCCCTCAAACGGGCCGTATTACTCATGCAGGAAATCTGCGGAGCTTACGTAGAGGGGAAAATTGTGGACTTGTACCCCGATCCTGTTATCCCTGCAAGGATAGAGCTCAATTACAACAGGATGTTCTCCCTTATAGGGAAAAACATAGGCAAACCGCTTGTGGACAAAATTCTGAAAGCATTGGAAATCCGGGTAATCGAACAAAAAGATAAGACCATAATGGTGGAAGTTCCTCCCTACCGGGTTGATGTACAGCGCGAATGTGATGTGACAGAGGATGTGCTGAGAATTTATGGATACAACAACATAGAATTGCCCGTAAGAATCACTTCTTCCATGGGTCAGGTGCAGAAACCCGAACCCCAACGGATCAGGGAATCTGTTGCTGATCGTCTCTCTGCCCTGGGTTTTCGTGAGATTATGTGCAACTCCCTTACCCGGGCCGATTATTATAAAAAACTGCAAACCTACTCGGAACGGGCTACTGTCAGAATACTTAATCCCTTGAGCAGTGATCTGAATGCCATGCGCCAGACACTCCTTTGGGGTGGGCTGGAAACCATTGCTTACAATATAAACCGACAACAATATGATCTCCGTTTTTTTGAGCAGGGCAATGTGTATCAGATTAATGGAACGGGAGAAACGCTCAAAGGGTACAGGGAACGCCAACGTCTGGCCCTGTTCATTACCGGCAGTGACAGACCACAGAACTGGCATACGTCGTCGCGTCCTTCAGATTTTTTTATCATGAAATCCTTCGTGGACCACCTGGTCATGATCTATGGGCTGAATCTTTCGCGTATAGAATGTACCCGGGCTCCTGAAGACCTTTTTGAAGAAGGTATTCGCTATGCTGTAAGGGGTAAGGTGTTGGCCGATCTGGGGCAGGTGAGCGGGAAATGCCTGGATCTGCTGGATATCAGGCAGAAAGTATTTGTGGCCGAGATCCACTGGGACCTTTTCTTCAACATGATCCGCAACAATAGCACGCAATTTGCAGAAATGGCACGTTACCCGGAAGTACATAGGGACCTGGCCCTGATAGTGGATCAGGATGTGGCCTATGAACAGCTGCACTCCATTGCATTCAGAACAGAAAAAAGATTGCTCAAGAAAGTCAGCCTGTTTGATGTTTATCAGGGAAAAGGTATTCCGGAAGGTAAAAAACAATATGCCCTGAGTTTTGTGTTCCAGGATCCGCAAAAAACGCTGACAGATGCTTATGTGGAACAGATCATTAGCCGTTTGCTGGAGGCTTTCAGACAGGAAACCGGTGCCGTTTTAAGGTAATTTCCACCAACGGCGCCATAATTGGCGGAAGGAATTGAATTCTTCCTGATAAACGAATCCCGCACCACTTCTCTGTGTATTATCCAGGTAATTGGAATACTGGTCCGCTGCATGGGAGAATGCCTTCAGGCGAAATTTCCCTTTTTCGTCCAGTTTCAGTTCTATGTCCACATTACCCACCAGATCGTTTTCATTGCGGGTGTAAGGATTGTTCCCCATATTGCCATTGATCATCACCCTGTTATTGAACAGTCTGGTAGAAATGGCAACGTCAAAAACATCCCCGCTCTGTCCCGGCTGGTAATTAAATCCCACGTCAAGGGGAATATTCAGCTGCGCAAAAATGTTATTCAGCTGGTTGGAAAGGATCTCGGTGGCATTTGAATAGAGGATATTGGAGTTGTTCACAATGCCGGATTCTTGTTCTGGCATGAAACTACTGGATATCAGCAGGGTTACAAACTGTCTCATCATTTTATCATCGGTGGACAGCGCGCTCTCAACGCGAGCTCTGGTCATCGGATCAATATCTTCCAGCTCTATGTTGAAACCCAGGGTGGGATTCATCAGGTTCCCGGACATCAGGATCTGACAGTCAACATCCCTGCGGTTACCGACCATGGTGGTATCCGAAAGCAGGGTGTTCAGAGAGGCTTTGGTTTTATAAGAAGCAGTCAGGTTGATCTGGGTATTATCGATATCCCCGTTGAAAGAAATGGATCCGCCTGGAACTATTTGAAACCGTTTGGATACAATCCCCTGAAGTCCGAAAAGATAATTACCGCTTTCAACGGTGCAATCGCCCAGGATGGAAAAAGAGTCATCCCTGGGATCCACACCCAGGTTGATCAGCCCGGTTCCCCTTGCCGAGATTACATCTCCTGTCATCTTGTTGATCTCCAGCAGAATCTCGGCGTCCGGAGTCAGCTCTGTTTTCATATTAAACGTAAGCCGGGAGTTCCTGTTTTTTTTCTTCTGTTGTTCCAGAGCTGCTCGTGTATAAGGATCTCTTCCTGCGTAGGGGAGTTCTGGATCAACGAACGTCAGCAGGCTCGTCTGTTTAGCCTGTACAGCCGAAGATAAAGGGATGTGTATCACTGTGCCCGGCTCGGGACGTATGGATAAATCCAAAAGTATGTCATCAAGAAGTCCTTTTATCAGAAGACTCCCGGTCGCATAGGCTTTTCCGTAGAATATGTCGTTGTCCTTTTCTTCCAGGTTCAAGCCCTGCAAATTGACAAAATTCATATTCAAATCAACTGCGATATCCTGAAAATGCCTGTATTTTAGTCCACCCTGAACGATCGCATAATGTCCCCGGGAGTCCAGGAGCGTATCTTTAGGAAGATAAAGCCCCTGTGTGGTAAGGTGTACAGGTCCCGAAACAATATAGGGGACTTTTGTATAATCTATGGTGAAATGAAGCTTGTCAACGGCAGTATTGTCGCTGGTCAGGTCCAGATAAGGCAATGTTCCTGAAAGCACCATATCTCCCGAAATACCGCCATGCACGTCAGATACAAGTCCACTAAGAAAAGGCGCGACCATGGCAGCCTGGAAACGGTTAAAGGTTACTTTTATGTCCAGTTTTTTATCTGCAGGCCTGTAGTAACCTGTAGCAAGCATCGGTCTTTGTCCCTGGGGAAGCATTGTGCCGGCACTTAGTTTCAGATGTGCCGCCTTCGGGTCCCAGGAGCTCATTAGCCTCAGATTCCCGGCCAGCGTATCGTTAACATAGACATTTTCCCCAACGATATCTGCAAAGAAGCGCCTTTCGTTGTAAAAATCCGTCAAATGGCCTGTTCCGGTGAATGATCCTCTGAAAGTGAAAGGGTAGTCTGAAGGGAGCAATGTATTGAACAGACTGGCATCGAATCTGGAAAGCTCCACAAAGAGTGTATCTCTCGGCGTTCTGGAAATGGCTCCGTCGATTCTAAGGGACTCGGGAAGGTCTATGCCGTTTGCATGTTGCAGAACAACGTTGTTCAGAGCTAGTGAACCAGGGGATACCACCACGCTGTCCGAGGCAAGAGTCCAAAACTTGCCGTTAACCGTAATCCCGTCGGAAAACAGATGTGCCGTAATCACGGGAGCTGATCCCTGATCCTCTTTTCTGGAAAAACGGAAGAAGGATCCCAGATGTGCATGATTCGCATGTATATTCTCCTGGTTGTAGGATAGGTCCATCAATAGGCTGTCATTGCCTGCAATCGCTGCCATGTGCAGCGTATCTGCCCTGAGCGGGCCCAACGCTAGTTCACGGCACTGCAGGTCCAGTTTAAGGTTCTTTTTTCCCGCTACGGCAAGCAGATCGAGATTGGTCAGGTTGTGTTCCCTGTATCCCAGTCTTTCCGATTTTAATATGGAACGGATGCTGTCATTTCCATAATCCTGCAGCCGGAGGCTTGTCCCTGGCGAAATATAAAGGCCCGGCAGGAGCAGTTCTTCAAAAAAGACACTATTGCGTACAATCATTTCGAGCGATGAACGGCCTTCTGGCAGGTTGTCCTTTGTTTGATCCTTCCATGATGTGAAATAAGCAGGTATGTAACGGAACAAATTCCTGGAAACGAGGCGCGTTAAAAAACTCATGAATCCTTCCGTACCGGAGTAGGTTGCCTGGAGGGCATCGGAGTTTAGCATCAGGCTGCTGGTTTTCTGGTCCTCTGACCGGCTGCTTTCAAGTAAAAAAGATTCCAGGGTATGAATGCCCCTTGAATTTTGCAAGGACAGTCCTGATGCCAGGATGGTGCCTTCTATGTCTCCCAGGTTGTTGATATGTGAGAAATCGGCTTGGACCAATCCGCTCAGTACGGCGATAGAGTCGTTCTTATACAGATTCAGGCGGTTTAGGTCGGCATAGGCTATGTTGGCAAAAAAATGGGCTGCAGTTCCTGCACTCCGGGTCAGGTCTGCCCTTCCCTGAAAGAGAAAATGCAGGTTGGGGTCAGCTGCGCTTATCCTTCCGTCAAACAATCCGTTGTGGAATTCTCCCTGCATTTTGAAATCCCGGAATGTATAATCGTTGAAAACCAGGCTCGTCAGGGAAAGTGTATCTATACGCGCGTGCAGTTTACGAATGCCTCCCTGTCTGAAAGCGGCACTGGCTTTAGTATATAGAGAGCATTTTCCCAGTCCGGGAATACCAGTAAAGAGACCCAGATGCAGGTCACGGGTGTCGATCATACCAGAGAGCAGAACTCCGTCGGGATAGGCATTGTTGTTTATCACCATATCCAGGGATACGGACCCGAAATCTCCATCCAGATCACCGTTTACGGCAAAATCGGTAAGCAAGCCGGCCAGGCGTCCGTTGAATCTGAAAGGAGTCCGGCTTCCGGCATTATCTTCTAAAAATCCCAGATTTATCCTGGCGATGGAATACAAGATCCTGTTCAGGTCATGCATATCGGAACTTACAGAATGGATGTCGATCTGCAATGTGGATTCTTCCACCACCGGCAGCCCCTTCAGCCTGAATCCACACAGGATCCGAGTTCTTCCCGATGCTGAACGGACATCCAGTTTTTCTGCGCTCAGATTGTTCACCGTACCTGTCACTTTGCCCGTTGCCCGCAATGCCAGGATGAAATTCTCAGGAAAAGACCAGGAGTAATAACCGATAGTCTTGAACGAGAGAAAAGCATTGTCCATATCCAGCTCCATGACAACTTTGTTAAGATAATCGGAAAGATTTTCCGATGTGCCGTAATGCATCAGAAAATGGTGTGCGGTAATATGCGAATAGTTGTCCTGAATAACCAGGTTCCTGACAAGAGCTTCCTGTCCATCAACCGTTACGTCCCCTTCCAGGTGCCGGATATGATATCCTGATCTTTCCGTACCGGTTAGACGATCCAGACGCGCGGTTACCTTGTTTTCATAAAAACGGGCATCGCGTATGTCAATATAAATATTTCGGATATGCATATCGGAAAAATCAATGCTTTCCGGGTTGCCATGTGTGAGTCCCTGATCCCTGTTGACCATATGAAAGGAGAACTGCTCAAGGTTCACCTGTCCGGCCCGGATATCCCATTCGAAAGGCTTCGCTGTGGTATCTTTTCCCTGTACGGCCGGGAATATGGATTCGATATTTGAGGTAGTGTCCTGTAAGATAAGATGGAACGATCCTTCCGAGATCAGGATGCGGCGCAATTTTATCCTTTTTACCAGGGGATTGAAGCCGTTCAGACTTACAGACAGCTTGCCGGCATGCAATAATGTGTCTGACGGGGTGGTCTTTAACAGAAGGTCATTGATAATTAGTTTGTTGAAAAGAAGAAAATTAACTTCTCCCACCTGGACGTCTGCTCCGGTCGTTTCTGAAAGCCAGACTGCAGCTTTGCCGGCCAGCCGGCTCTGAACGGCAGGTACCTGAATGGCAATAGACACGACCACCAGTGACAGCACTATGATGAAAAGCAGGGTGCGCAGTATGTTCAGGAAGGTCTTCATTGATGAACCATATATTTACAAATTTACAAAAAAAATGCCCACATTTGCAGTCTCATACAAAAGGACAATGGCTTATATTTTAGGTATAGAATCTTCCTGTGATGACACTTCCGCGGCCGTACTGCACAACACGCTTTTACTTTCCAACGTAATAGCCTCCCAGGAGGTTCACAAAAAGTATGGCGGGGTGGTTCCGGAGCTGGCCAGCAGGGCGCATCAGCAAAATATAGTTCCGGTAGTGAGCCAGGCCCTTGAGATTGCCGGGATCGGCGCCGGAGATATAGATGCCATTGCTTTTACCCGGGGACCGGGTTTGTTGGGGTCGCTTCTGGTGGGAACTTCCTTCGCCAAGGGTTTATCGCTTGCCCTTGAGGTCCCGTTGATAGAGGTGAACCATCTTACCGGTCATGTTCTGAGTCACTTTATTGATACTGGATCAAAGAAACCTGCTTTTCCTTTCCTGTGTCTTCTTGTTTCCGGAGGACATACGCAGATACTGAAGGTTAAGGCCCCTCTTTCGTTTGAGATTTTGGGACAAACCATAGACGATGCGGTTGGGGAGGCATTTGACAAGGGCGCCAAACTCCTCGGGCTTGAATATCCGGGTGGCCCCCATATAGACAAGCTTGCCCGCGAAGGAGACCCCAAAAAGTTTACCTTTGCAAAGCCACATATAGCTGATCTGGATTTCAGTTTCAGTGGCGTGAAAACATCTTTCCTGTATTTTTTAAGAGACCGACAGGCAGAAGATCCCGGTTTTATTATTAACAATAAAACCCACCTGGCGGCAAGCCTTCAGAAAACACTTATAGACATCCTCATGGAAAAAGTGATCAGCGCCGTCAAAATGACCGGGATCAACCGTATTGCATTAGCCGGAGGAGTATCTGCCAACAGCGGTCTCCGGGACAGAATGGTAATGGAAGCCAGGAAAAGAAACTGGGAAACATTCATCCCTCCCTTACGCTTTACGACTGACAATGCAGCCATGATTGCCATAACAGGTTATTATAAATGGCTGGAAGGCCTGACAATAGGGCTGGACATTGCCCCGGTCACAAGAAGCAGTCTCATGTCCGGGGAATGATTCTTCATAAAAAAGGACTGATCAATTGCATCCGCTACAACCGTCGCAGCTGCCACCGCAGGAAGAGGCGGCACGTTCTCCGTACAAGCCGTCAATAAGTTCTTTTTCGCTTGCCTGACGGATGTCAACTACCTTTCCTGAAAAATGAAGCTCGCAGCCAGCCAGGGGATGATTGAAATTCATTTTCACAGAATTTTCCATGATATCTTCAACTATCCCGTTCAACCGGTTTCCCCCGGAATCCTGCATGGGAATTACCTTGTCTTTTACCAGAAGACCATCCTCTATCTTTCCGTTGACCTTGAATATATCTTTGGAAAGTTCCACAACGGCATTGGGATCAATTTCCCCGTATCCTTCCGAAGGATTCAGGGTGAATGAAAATTCATCCCCTACTTTTTTCCCTAGTATCTTTTTCTCAAATGCAGGAAGCAGGTACCCCAATCCGTATATAAACCGCATAGGCTTGTCTTCTTTAACAGTTTCAACAACGTCACCTTCAACGACGAGTGTATAGGACAATGAAACTACTTTTTCTTCTGTAATGGTCATATTTTATTTAGTTGGTTAATTTTCTGATTTTGTACCCTATGGCTGCCGCAAATAAGGAAAAAACCGGCGTGATCAGGTTGAAGAAGCAATAGGGCAGGTATGTCAATGTGGCAACGTTCAGCACGGTGGATTGTGCTACGCCGCATGTGTTCCAGGGTATAAGAACGGAGGTGACTGTTGCAGATTCTTCAATGGTACGGGACAACAGTTCAGGGGCAAAGCCCTGTTTTTTGTAGCTTTCGCTAAACATGTTCCCTGGCAGGATGATGGCCATATATTGATCTCCAAGTGTCATATTGAAGAAAATGCACGTTCCCAGTGTCGAGGCGATAGTGGATAGGGTATTTCGCATCAGCTTCAGCAGGTTTTCCGTTATGACGTGGATCATGCCCGAGGCGGTCATCACACCTGCGTAGGCAATAACACATAAAATGAGCCAAACTGTGTTCAACATGCCGGCCATGCCATTAGTAGATGTCAGATTGTTCAGGAGCTCATCCCCTGTTTCTATACTGACATGCGTGCTGATCATTGTGATAACTGCGGCCAGCTTTCCGCTGGCGATCTCATGGCATATCTGGGGCTGGAAGAGAACGGCTGCTACCGCCCCGGCAATTGCAGAGAGGAAAAGAGTAACAAAGGGGGAAACTTTTTTGATCACAAGCAGAATGGTTATGACCGGTATAAGTAAAAGCCAGGCGGAAATGTTGAAGGTACTCTTGAGTGCTGTCAGCTGTGCCTGGATGTCAATGGTGTTTTCTGTAGGGATCCGGAACCCTGCGATGGAATAGATCACCAGGCAAATGATAAATACCGGGGCGGTGTTGATCAACATGTACCGGATATGGGTAAACAGAGGTACTCCGCAAAAGGAAGAAGCCAGGTTGGTGGTATCTGACAGGGGTGACATTTTGTCACCAAAATATGCACCGGATATAATTGCACCTGCCAGCCACGGAGTGGAAAGTCCAATGATCTGTCCGGCTCCCAGAAGGGCAACCCCGAATGTGCCGATGGTGCTCCATGAACTGCCCGTTACCAGTGAAATGATGCTGCTGATGACAAAGGCCAGCGGCAGGAAGATTGCCGGGTGTATGACTTTCAGAGCGTAATAGATCATCGAAGGGATGATCCCGCTACTCATCCAGCTTCCTGTAAGGGCCCCGATTGCGATCAGTATGAGGATGGAAGGGTACGTATTCTTCAGATGGGAGAGCATAGATTCTTCGGCACCCGACCAGGTGAGTCCATACGACAACCTGGCAATGGCAAAAGCTATTATGGCAACGAGTAAAAGGGTAAATTGTGAAGGACCGGCAGTAACCTGATCCCCGAATATCCTTACACAGGAAAATATAATGGTTACCAAAAGAAATACCGGGACCAGGCTAACAATCAGAGAGGGCTTTTTCATAAAAATTTTTTAGATTCCTGCAAACTCAATACTTTCGAATAAAAGAGAGGGAATTTGCCAGGAAGATGTCGTAAGCGCATCGTTTCCTGCCGCTGTTAATTGATTCCACAGATCTGTCATGTTTCCGGTCATAACCATTTCATTTATCGGGTATGCTATTTGTCCGTCCTGCACAAAAAAACCTTCTATACCGTATGAGAAGTCTCCTGTGGCGGTATTGCAGTTTCCTCCATTGAATCCCGTTACAAAGATGCCATTTTTCATCAAACCGGCAAGAGAGGCGACATCCCCGTGGCCTCCCTTCAGGAGCAGGAGAGAAGGGGATGATATGGTGGGATTCATCTTCATTTTATTGGCGTAATAAGTATTCAAAAAATACAGATTCAACCGGCCTGCATCTATTATGGTACGTTTAACCGTGGCCATTCCTTCGCTGTCAAAGAGCCTGTATCCCGGATTACCTTTCCTGTGCGGATCGTCGGTCAGTGTCAGTACAGGCGAGGCAACCCGTTCTCCCAATTTATTTAAAAGAAATGAATTCTGCTGCTGCAGGGCATTGCCGGACATGGCCTCAATAACCGGACCCAGGAGTGTGGAAGCCACCCTGTTTTCTACGATCACAGAATACTTGCCAGATGCTGTCTTTCGGGGATCCCTTTTGGCAAGTGCCCTTTCCAATGCATTAACAGCACACCGGCAGGGCGCCTCTGATCCTATCCCGATTGCCCCGGGTTTGATCCCTCCCATATAATTCCAATCCGAAGGCCGCTTATCTCCTTTTCCCCTGACAGAACATTCAGCAGACAGGCTGTACCATGTTTCTTCTGAAGTGCAGTTCAATCCGGCCGAATCCACCATGTGTACCCACCGTCTGTAGTCCGCATAATCGGCCGTAACGCTTATCAGGGAAGGATTTTTTCCATGAACGCTTGCCACGCAATCAAACACCCTGGATTTTTTTATTGCGGTACCGATCTCTCCCCTGTGCGCCGAATACAGCGGCGAACCTTCATAACGGAGGACGGAAGGGACAAGCGTCCTGCAATTATCGGGAGCCAGTAGCCTTACAGAAGCAATGGCATCGTCCAGCAATTTGTCGATGCCTGCCGGATCGGTCCTGTTTGTGGAACAAGTACCAAAACGCCCTTCAACAAACAAATGGATCATCAGGGCAGATTCTACGGCATTTTGGATTCTCTCCAGGGAATCGTTTAGTACTGTCAGTCCGTTCGAGACATCTCTGAAGGCGGTAACTCTGGCCTGTTTTGCTCCTTTTTTAAGGGACATTTCCAGCGCATATCCACACATTTGTTCCAGCAGTTCTTTTTCTTTCATACATGTCCTCCCACGGTTAGTGAACTTATCAGAACGGACGGCATACCGCAGGATACGGCACAACTCTGTTCTTTTCCGCAGGTCCAGGTCCCGTTGTCAATAATGCCATTGTTGGCTACATCCGTGATTCTTGCAAGGGTCTGGGGCCCGTTGCCGATTATGTTTGTATCTTTGATAGGCCGGGTCAGTTTCCCGTTTTCAATCAGGTATCCGCTTTTTACATAAAAGGTGAAATCTCCCGCACCGATCTGGACTTGTCCGTTGCTGAAGGAATCTACATAAAGACCCTTTTTCACCGAAGCGATCAGCTCTTTTTCAGGATCAGTTCCGTTTTCCATATAGGTTGTCCGCATCCTGGGCAGAGGCATATGGCGGAAAGACTCCCTGCGTCCATTCCCTGTGGGTTCGACCTGAAAGAACCGGGCCGAAATCCGGTCGTGCAAGAATGAGGTCAGGATCCCGTCCGTTACCATATAGGTTTTTTGTCCGGGAACGCCTTCGTCGTCCACATTGAGAGAGCCCCTGTTCCCCGGAATGGTTCCGTCGTCAATCACCGTGATACCTTTTGGGCATATGCGTTTACCCATTTTATCCGAAAAAATAGACATATTTTTCCTGACAAAATCAGCCTCGAACGCATGTCCCACAGCTTCGTGCAACAATATGCCGGAACTGCCGGCGGCCATGACTACAGGCATTTCCCCTCCAACCGGCTGCCTGGCACGGAACAGGAATGATGTACGGGCAATGATCTCCGCGGCAAGTTCTTCTATCAAATCAGGTTGTAAAAATTCCCCTCCCATGCGGAATGAACGGGAAGCGGTAGCTGTTTCCCTCTGTCCGTTATTTTCCATCAGGCAGGTAACGCTAAGTGAGGCCAGGGGACGAACATCTGTACAATGAACACCCAATGAATTGTAGAATGTGATCCTGGATGTAGAATCGGAAAGTCGTGCGGTAACTTTTTTTACACGTTTGTCGGCGCTAAATATCCTGTCGTTGAGCTGGTAGAGGAAAGGCATTTTTTCCTGTGGGGAAACTTCTTCCCAGGGACTCAGGATCCTATACCGGTCGGGGAGTTTAAGAGTAGCGATACGAACGGGAGTTTTTACTGTAACCGTTCCGTCTGCAATATAGGATGCTGTTTTTGCGGCTTCTTCCCTGTCAGAGGGCAGAGAAGACTCAGTAAAAGCATAGCCAGTGTTTTGTCCTTTCACCACCCTGATGCCCAGTCCTCCTTCATTATGTGTACCGGCCACATTCACTTCCCCATCTCTTAAAAGAATCTCGTGAAAGGAAGATTGTTCAAAATACAGATCGGCATAATCGCCTCCTTTGCGGAGCGCCAGGTTCAGCAATTTCTGGGAGTCCATTTCATTCACAGTTGTCAAATCCATAGCCTGGCTGCTGCGGACAGATATAAAGAGCCGGGTTCCATATTGACGGGGTCCAGCATGTATGTTGTTTTATCAATTCGGGGATAGTTCCGGACAATCTGTTGCCCTGCAGGCGCAGTTGTGCCGTAACATCAGGCAGACCGGCCCATTCAACCGGTATGGTTCCCGTGAAGTTGCAATTTTCAAGCCTGATGCTCAATCGGTCTGAGTTGGTCCTCATATGACCGAACCCTTTGGGAAGGGGCCCGTTAAAATTCACATTTTGCTGGAACAGGACAGAAGAAAGATTTTTCAGTCCGAAAAACTCATCGGGCAAAGGCAATTCTAAACGGGTGTTATATAAACCGAGGCTTCTGAGCTGGCCGAGTTGTCCGATCTCTTTGGGTATCGTTCCTGTAAAAGGGACATTGCTCATTTGCAGGTTAGTCAGGCAGGTCAGGTTCCCCAGTTCCGGAGGGATAGGCCCTCTCAGCCCGGTACATCCCACCAGGTTTAGATCGGTAAGTGAAGTCAACAGAAAAAGTTCTGCCGGCAATTCTCCGCTCAGACCGGTCATGCCGCTAAAAGAGAGTCTTTCCAGTGCGGTAAGGTTGCCTATCCAGGAAGGGATATTCCCTGAGATCCCGGGATTTGATGTAATATTCATTCGTTTGAGCAAAACAAGATTCCCCAGCGTTTCAGGGAGTGTCCCAGTAAAGTTATTGTTGTTCAGGGCAAAATATTCCAGGGCGGTCAGTTTTCCAAGGCAGGAAGGAACAGATCCTTTCCTGGTAATCACGCCGGAAGCTATGGACAGGGAATCAACCCGTCCCTTATCATTAATCCGTACCCCTTCCCATGTATCCATGGGCATATGAAGATCCCATTTGTTCTTTGACCACGTTTCCCCGTCTGTTTCCAGGTAGAATTCAGCCAGTGACAGACTGTCCTGCATCCTGGGATTCATGACAAAACCTGTCTGGATAAGAAGGATCTCCCTGAAGATGTTCAGGTTTTGATTTTCGACAGTAATAACAGCAGATCTTGTCTCTATATCTGGATTTTCCTGAAAAGAAATATCTACGGTTCCGTTTCCGGATCCCGAGACGGGAAAAAGTGTGCACCACACCTGACCGGAATGTGCCTCCCATGGCAGGTTCGCGGAAATGCTGACCGTATGGGTCCCTGCTCTGTAATCGTATTCCAGCACCTGGTCGGACACTTCCAGCACGGGCGGGATTCCTGCCTGCGTAACTTCCACTGACTGAGCCAGTGCACCGGCCCTGATAGTGAAGCTTCCTGTCAGGACAGTGCCCAAATTGGGATTCTCATCTACGGTAAGGCGCAGAGAAGCACTGCCTGTTCCCGAATCCGGTTTGATGTCATATCCCTGGGGATTATCCAGTTTCCACGGGACATTTGTATAAACTATAAAATCTACCCAACCGCCGCTCTGGGGCAGATTGATTTTTTGGGCAGACAGGGAAAGTTCGGCTTGCAGAGCCTTGTCCCTGCATCCGTTCAGGACTATCGCAACAGCAATGGTGAAGGCCAGCAACCCCGTAATCCCTAAAAAACGTCTCATAGAAAACAAAAGTACAAAAAAAAGTACTATTTTTACATTGCAAACAAGATAATGAAAAAACTGTCGTACCATTACCCGAGGATATTACTTTTGCTCCTGGCCATGATACCTTTCTGGGGTGAATTGTCTTATGCCCAACAGTCAAAGTATGAAATCAGGGGCATAGTCAGGGATGAATCAACTGGAGATCCGGTTCCCTATGCAACCGTGCTTCTGGAAGAAGCCGGACTGTGGTTTATCTCCGGGGCAGACGGTACTTTTCACATAAGCGGCGTCCCATCAGGTACCCATACCATACGCGTTGAAATCCTGGGATATGCCAAAAAAACATTCTCTCAACCGGTTGAGAACAATATATCGGGACTGGTACTGCAGATAGCCGAATCAAGTCTCAGGCTTGAAGAAGTTGTGGTGACGGCCGAGGAAGGGGGAAGACTCAATTCTTCATCCCGTATAGAAAAACAGGCTCTGGACCATGTACAGCCTGCCAGTTTGCGGGACATTATGCAACTGGTACCGGGCAATCTCACGGAAAACCCCGCTCTTAACCGCGTTAACCAATTAACAATAAGAGATATAGGATCCAACAAGGCAAATGCTTTCGGAACAGCGGTCATAATAGATGGGGTAACCATGTCCAATGATGCCAACCTGCAAGTAAGAAAAACTTCATCTATTGGCACTGTGGGAGAATCGACGGCTGGCAGTGGAGTCGATGCCAGGCAGGTAGCCACCGACAATATCCAGTCGGTCGAGGTAGTCCGGGGTATTCCCTCGGTCTTGTATGGGGACTTAACATCAGGAGCTGTCATTGTAAAAACAAGATCAGGCGTTGCACCCTGGCAGGTACGTCTGAAAGCCGATCCCCGGCTCAAACAGGTTTATGCCGGAAAAGGGTTTTCCCTGGGAAAGGATAAGGGTATAATAAACATAGACGGAGATTATGCCCTTTCCTACGGAGATGTGAGAACACCTGCAGACGTTTACAGGAGGGTAAACATGAATATCGGATATTCCGGTTCGTTCAGCAACAAAATGATATACAATTCAAAACTGCACCTGATCTATTCAGATGCAGACAACCGTACAGATCCAGACAACTTTCTGGACAACATTTCGAGGGATACAGACATGGGTGTCGGGCTGGATCTGAACGGTACATACCGGCTGAACAAAAAATGGATCACCAGCCTGGATTTTTTAATTTCAGGTCAGGTGACCTCCCAGTATTCCCGGGAAAAAATGTACAGGAGCCAGGGACGCATTCCGCAATCCCTTGCCTTGTCTTCGGGCGAGAATCTGGGCTTTTTCACTCCTTACCGCTATTATTCAGATCTGGAAATTTTTGGTTTACCGGTCAATGTGCTGGCCAGGCTGGTGGCGAATCTTTATGGAAAATACGGTAATATTACCAATAAGGCATTGGCAGGGATCGAATGGACCACAAGGGGAAACAGGGGAAAAGGAAAGATTTTTGATCCGTACCTTTCCCCCGACATCAATGCCTCTTCAACATTCAGGGAGCGTTCTTTCAGGGATATCCCTTTTCTGAACCGCTACAGTATATTTGCCGAGGATAAGGTCCGCTTTCCCCTTGGAGGGACCCGTTCCCTGGAGATCCAGGCCGGCGCCCGGTTCAACGGTATAGTACCTGACGAACGTTTTAGCATGGAACGGTATTTTTCCTTAGAACCGAGGCTGAACGCCCGTTTTCAGGTCATAAGAAAACAAAAGGGGCTGAGAAACCTGAGCTTCAGGGCAGGATGGGGAATGAATTACAAGATGCCTTCGATGGTCTATTTGTATCCGGAGCCCACTTACCTTGACGTGGTGTCCTTTTCCTATAACGATATTGATGATAACGGGGTAGGCATGGCCCTTTTCACTACCCGCAAACTGGAAGAAGAAGTCAGAAATCCTGGTCTGAAATTGCAACAAAGTACTAATTTTGAGACGGGAATGGATTTTGACATAGACGATGCATCCGGGACTCTTGTTTTCTTTAAGGAAAACATGATCAACGGATACGGTTTTTCAACTCAGGTCGTGCCAGTCTCCTACAACAGATACGGATATATCTGGGATAACGGTAGTCCGTCCCGCATTGATGTACCGTCGGGAAAGCTCCCCCAGTACAGTGACGGTGCCGTATATATAGACGGAATTGCTTTGCCGGTAATCCGGGATACTGTTTTCCTTTCCTACCAGAAACCGGTCAACAATATAATGCAGAATAAATGGGGTATTGAATTCACGGTAGATTTTCCCGAGATACAAAGCCTGCATACCACAGTCTCTGTCAACGGAGCTTACCTGAATGTAAAAACGCAGGATGAATCTCTGGGGGCAATCACTGTAGGCACACAGGTAGCCGGAAGACCTTATCCTTATGCAGGAATATATGCCGGGGGTAGTAAAACTTCCACCGGTTCCCGGAAAGAGCGCCTCAACACCAACATTCGTTTCATAACACACCTGCCCGCCGTTGGAATGGTCGTTACGATAACTGCGCAGTTGGTGCTAATGGACCGGACAACATATGTCTGTGAATGGGAGGATCAGGTACAGACGTATTACTACGACGATAAAGGTTCCCGGTATTCAGGAAGGTGGGCGTACAAGGACGATAAGTGGACAAAACGCGTAAATCCTTTATATATTATGGACCTTAACGGTAATATCATCCCCTTTACCCAGGATATGGAGAACGACGTACGGTACCGTGAACTGATAGGGACCACCAATAAAGAATCATACTACCTGGGGGCGCGTTACCCCGTTTACGGGATACTGAATGTAAGGCTAACAAAAGAAATTGGGAAACGGGCTGCAGTGTCGTTTTATGCCAACAATTTTCTGAACTTAGACCAACTGGTCACCGAAAAATTATCGGGGACCGCTTATGCACGCAACCTGCCTTTCTATTTTGGAGCAGAAGTAAAATTAACCTTATAGGGATTATGAACAAAGAGAAGATCCATATTTTACGCTTATTGGCCATAATGGTCATGGCTGGACTATGGACCGGTTGCCTGCAGGTTGAACCACAGTATTCCACAATTACCGTGTCTGTCCAGCCACCGGATGAACAACCGGGTATAGACCTGACAGCCGTTAAGATCAGGGTACAGGGGGTGGATGAACCTGTTTATTACCAAACCGTCGCCGATGCTTCCGGAAATGCGGTTCTCCAGGTAAGCCCCGGCAGGTACACCCTGCTTGTATCGGCTTTATATGCAGAAGGTTTTTCCGTAAGTGCCTCGCATCCCGAGTTCCTGGCTTTGCCTTCAGAAACATCTGATTTTTCACTCAGGCTTGATCTGGCACTATCGGGCGGTATCATTTTCCGGCAGATCTATTATGCCGGAAGCAGAACCTTCGAAGGCGCCAATTACACAAAAGACCAGTTTCTGGAGTTGTATAACAATACGGATCAGGTGTATTACCTGGATTCACTCTGCATAGGAGCGCTGGCACCGGCCAATTCTACAGTGTCCAACAATCCGTGGGCGGGACGCGATACGGTAGGATTGTTCCAAATGACCTGGATGATTCCCGGATACGGTACAGACTATCCACTGGGTCCGGGAGAATCGGTTGTGCTGGCGTTTAATGCAGTGGATCACTCAGCTCGGTGCACAAGCGGATTGGATTTATCCAAGGCTCATTTTGGCTTTTATGATGAGGCGTTGCCCAACCATGAAAAACATCCGGACGTACCTGCCCTAAAAAGAATATTTGCAGGACAGGGAACAGCTTATACCATGAGCGTACATTCCCCGGCGCCTGTTATATTCAGGCCTGTGATGGGAGTAGCCAGGTGGCTGGAAGATGTGAAAACATGGCAGAATTACCAGCCGGGCAGCACAAGTGGAATGAAATATATGCACATACACCGTTCCTGGATACTGGACGGGGTGGAATGTGTGCAGAATCCGGCCAATGCGCTTAAACGGCAGCCCACATCGGTAGATGCAGGTTTTATATGGCTTCAGCAAGGACCTAACAAAGGAACGGCCGTTATCCGCAAGATTAAGGAAACATTGGACGATGGAAGGATAATATACAACGATACGAATAATTCTGCGGATGATTTCATCGCCGATATACCGGCCGCTCCTGTTCTGACCCCGTTATGGAAATGAAAAAGATCCTGGTTATAACATTGATATTCCTTCTGGGACACATTCCAGAGACAAAGGGGCAGGAAATAGAGTCTTTCCTGTGGAATAATCCGTGGCTGGAAGGATTCTCTGCCGCCGGAATGATTTTTTCCACGGAAGGTTATTCGGATATATCGCTTTTCACCGGATACCGGGGCGGTGAATTCAGAAACGTTTATGATCCGTCTTCTTCCATTAAATATGGATTACAAACACGTTCCTGTGAAAAACTGGGGAACATATACCTGGGCGGTTCTTTCAGATACAGCTACCAGACAAGAAAGGATCAAAAATGGCTTGGTATGCTGGATCCGTACAGGACTCCCTTTATGCTGGCCGACAGTGTGGCGGGTAATTACGTTCTGGAAACATATTGTATGACGGCAGGCATGGCGATCCCCATATCGAAAAAATGGACAGCAGGATGGCAGCTTTCCTACGATGCCAGGAACGGGGCAAAGCATCGGGATCTAAGGAACAGCGATACGTATATGGATTTCATGGTTGCACCTTCACTCGTATATGAGAACGGGCCGGCGCGTATAGGAGCACATTTGTACTTCCGCCGGATAACTGAACAAATCGATTACACCCAGGTAGAAACGAGTACCAACAAGGTCCTGTTCTCTTTTTCAGGGATGTGGTTCAATACACAACAGGTTTTTACTTCTTCGGCTCCCCGGACCCGACTTGTCAAAGATCATTTGTACGGAGGAGGAATCACCATCCACTTAAGCCCGGGACGATTTTCCATATTCGATTATTTCTCGGCCGGACTTAGGAAGCAAACACAAAGGGAGGATGTGGTGCTGGCCAGAAAATTCGGAGATGTCAGGGAGTGGACGTGGCAGAACAAGTTGTTGTTACAGTATGGCAGTCGCCACCGGTTAACTGCAGATGTAGCCTGGGCTGGTTTGACCGGCTACCAGCCTGTCCAGAGACAGGAACTCAATCCGGCATCACGACTGTGGGAATGGGTACAATACGGAACTATTCCGGCTTTTCTGCAGGAATCTGCCGTAACGGACTTGAGTTATTCTTACAGGGTACCTCATGACGGCAACCATGATGCCTGGAGGTTTTCGGTCGGAATATACCAGGTACTGTTTCAGCAGCAATGGATCAGGTATCCGCTGGCAGTTCTCAGGTCCTGGGATCGTACGGAAGGTTATCTGGATCTGACCCGGAACTGGTTCTTTAAAAAGTGGATGTTTGGTTTTTCACCTGCTTTATCTTACGGGGCAGGCCGTCTTGAGGTCACTGATTCACAGGGATCGGCTTTTGACGTAAATAGTCAGATTATAGGTTTTGAGAATCCAGAGAATTTCCACCTGAGCGGACCGGCTGCGCTGGAAAATGAATTTATGACAACAAAACGTCTTGCCGCCGAAGCCAAAATCAGGATTACTTTTTTGGCTGACCGCGCAAGAGGACTGAACCTGTTTGCCGAAACAGGCTACCGGTATATGCGCTCCCTCACGGGTAATAAAAAAATGTTCCATCAGGCTGGTTTGAACATCGGCTTAATATTCTGATATTTATGAAAAGACTTCTGGTATTATTTATTCCTTTTTTCCTTTTCCCGCTTACAGTCAGGTCTGATGAAGGAATGTGGCTTGTCAACATGCTGGAAAAAAACCTGATTAGACAAATGCAAAAAGCCGGCATGAAGACGGATCCCGGGTTTATATTTGACAATGACAGGATTACGCTCTCAGATGCCGTTGTTTCGATGGATTTCGGATGCACCGGATCCATCATATCTGATAAAGGATTACTCATTACAAACCATCATTGCGCTTATTCAGATATTCATGCATTCAGCACAGATCAGAAAAATTACCTGGAAGATGGATTCTGGGCACGCAACGCTCAGGAAGAAAAACCTGTTCCCGGAAAGAGTGTCTATTTCCTGCGCAAAGCCTTTGATGTGACCAACAGGGTGCTGGAGCTGAGGGATTCGTTGCCTTTGCGAAGGATGTATTCTTTGCTGGAAAAGGAGTATCAGGAGAAAACGGGATACGAGTGCATGTGTGCTCCCATGTGGAACGGGTCCAGCTATTACATGTATTGTTACCAGAAGTATTCTGACGTTCGTCTGGTAGGTGCTCCCCCGGTGTCCGTTGCTGCTTTTGGAGGAGAAACGGACAACTGGGAATGGCCCCAACATAAAGGTGATTTCGCTTTGTACAGGATCTATACTGCTCCTGATGGCTCTCCGGCCCCTTATCATCCCGATAATATTCCACTTGTTCCCGCCGCCAGACTAACGATCAATGCGGGAGGCATCAGGGAAGGAAGTTTTGTCATGGCTATGGGTTATCCCTACCGGACTAACAGATATAATTCCTCTTACGGTCTGAATGAAAAACAATCGGTAACGTACCCCGTATTGGTTCGCGCCACAAAGGCACACCTTGAAATCATGAACAAATGGATGGAATCGGACCCCTCCATTCGCCTGCAATATGCCAATACATATTTTGGATTAGCCAATGTGTCTGAGCTGCGGGAAGGGGAAGTGCTTAGCCTTATTCGTCACAGATTTGCCGATTCCAGAAGAAAAGAGGAGGTCATGCTGCAGAGATGGATTGATTCCTCTCCAGAGGCAAGGGAAAAGTGGGGCACTTTGTTAAGAGATATGGATCATGCCTATGAAGTTACTCAAGAACTTTCTGCTGCCCGTGAATGGTACAGGCAGACACTCATATCTTCGCAATTTCTGCTGATGGCGCGGAGGGTTGCGGGCCTGAGGGCGGAAACACGGCGCAGTGGTATAGATACGGTGGACTGTACACAGGAGGAATTCAGGGGTTATTACGATCGTATGATGAATTTTTACAACAGTTACCATCCCGGGCTGGAAAGGGAATGGTTTATGCGTGCCCTCAGGGATTTTTGTGCAAACGTTCCCATGAAATACTGGGGCGAACACCTTATTTCCCTTTACGATAGCTTTGATGGTGATACAGACAAATTGTCTGGGTATGTGTTTGAAAACTCTGTGTTCCGTACGAAGGAAAGTTTTCAGAAATATTTCATGACTCCGCATCGCTTTAATGACATTGTTAACGATCCGGCCTGTCTGATTAACAACAGTTTTAGCATACAGCAATACAACAAAGAGGAGAAAAGATTACTGGGAGATCTGAGTATCCGGGATCTGGACACCCAATACGGACGTGCGTTGTTTGCCTTTAGACAAACACAGAACATCCCCCAGTATCCCGATGCCAATATGACCATGCGCGTGACATACGGTACGGTAGGCCCCCTCATTCCCCGGGACGGGGTCTTTTATAACTGGTACAGCACAACCCAGGGCATATGGGACAAATGGAACCCGTCTAATTACGAATTCCGCGTTCCGGAAAAGTTGGACGGAATACTTAAAGCCAGGGATTGGGGCAAATGGGCAGACAGAAAAACGGGCAAAATGCATGTGAACTTTCTTTGTGATCTGGATATCACGGGGGGCAATTCCGGTTCCCCGGTGCTGGATAACCGCGGCAGGCTGGTGGGACTTGCTTTTGACGGGAACAAGGAATCCCTGGCCGCAGACTCGTTCTTTCACCCGGAACTGAACAAATGTGTGACCTTAGATATTCGTTATGCCTTATGGATCATCGATAAATTCGCCAGGGCACATTATTTGCTTAATGAGATGGAAATCACTTTTAACCCTTAATACATTTATTTATGAAAAAATATGAATGTGATTTGTGTGGGTATGTATATGACCCGGCAGAAGGAGATCCCGATAATGGAATAGTTCCGGGAACTGCCTTTGAAAATCTTCCTGAAGATTGGGTTTGTCCACTGTGCGGTGCAGGCAAGGAAGATTTCTCTCCCTTGTAGTCCTTCAGACCCGACAGAAATGACAAGCCTGAAGGGTGGCTGTGTTTTTTTACAATAAGCTGGTGCAGTATCAAGGGTTTTTTTGCATTTAAAGTATGTAATAAAATCCATTGCATATGAAATCCGTAATCAGCTTATTGATCACAGCCGTCCTTGCAGGACCTGTTGCCTGGTCCTGTTCCAAATGGCCCGATCCCATTGCCAGAGAAGACATCGTCCTGACAAAAGTACAACAGGAGATCCTGGAAAACGGCAATCTGTTTGCCATAGATCTTTTTCGGGAAATGAGCCGGGAACTTGCCGGAGAAAACCTTTTCATTTCTCCTTTAAGCGCTTCGCTTGCATTATCAGCCGTAACCAACGGCGCTTCCGGATCTACGCGCGAAGACATGAAAGCAACCCTGGGATTTGAATCCTTTTCAATGGACGACATGAACAGGTTCTATAAACATCTGGTTCCGTCACTCAAAAAGGTGGACAATACTGTAAAGCTTCTTGTGGCCAATGCCGTATGGATAGAACAGGCTTTCCCGGTCAAAACTCCCTTCATCACGGCATTACAGGAATATTACGATGCTTCTGTAAACAAGCTGGATTTCAGTGATCCGTCAGCCCCCGGTCTAATAAATAAATGGTGTGCCGATAACACCAACAACCTGATCAAAAAAGTGATAGACAAGATCGATCCCGACTGCAGGTTGCTGTATACCAATGCTCTTTATTTCAAGGGGAAATGGAAAAACACATTTGACAAAAAAGCAAGCTGGCAGGGCTCATTCAGCTCCATATCAGGAACACCGAGAAGTGTAACTTATATGGAGCAGACCAACCAATTCCGCTATACGGCAGAAAAAGGAGTTTCGGTCGCAGAGATCCCTTACGGGAACGAAGCCTTCAGCATGATCATTGTATTGCCCGACACAGGAGTTGACGTGATGGATGTTATCGCTTCATTATCATGGGAACAGTGGACTGGATGGGTGGACGGACTGTCCCCGGCAGAACTGAATTTGCGTATCCCCCGTTTTAAAATGGAATTTGATTCGGAAAAGCTGATGATTCCCGTATTGTCGCGCATGGGAATGGGCATTGCCTTTGATCCTTGCCAGGCAGATTTCAGCCAGATCAGCGACATTCCCCTGTTCATAGCACTGCTCAAACAAAATACTTATATTCAAGTAGATGAAGAAGGCACGGAAGCAGCTGTAGTAACTACCATCGGCTTTAACGTAACTTCTATTGGTCCGGGAGATACCATACCTTTCCATGTGGACAGACCGTTTCTGTATTTCATCAGGGAAAAGAGCACCGGGACCATTTTGTTTTCCGGTTTGATGACCGATATCTAAAAAGAAATAATCTCGTGATATACCCGGATGGCAAAATTATCGGTCATACCGGCTATGTAGTCGATGATCGCCCTGCGGTACTGACCCTGGTCAGAAATATCGTAAATGATATCATTCTGAAACCCGGCATTATTTCTTTCCTGTAAATCAATACTGCTGTATTTAATAAGCCATTCATAGAAATATTTTAACAAGACAGGAAATTTTGGCGTGTCGGTTACTATGCGCTCCAGTACGTCTTTTCCATAAAATCCGTCCAGGAAATCAAAAATCGTATGGATTATGCATCGGGCGTACTCTTTGTAATAGAGAAGCCGGGGATGGTGATAGATATGGTCGTAATTAAACTTTTTTACCTCTACCAGTAAATTATAATACTTGGGGGAAAAGTGCATTCCTTCTTCCGGTGTCGAATTTTTACAAAGATCCTTAATGAAAAGTTCTATTAACGCTGTATTATTCACCACACCCGGGGCATCCGGAATCTTTCTCATCACTTTGTTCAGTTGTTCAAGTCTTTCCGGCTCCAGCAGGTTTAGCTCAATGGCATCTTCTATATCCCGGCCCAGGTAGGCAATCTTGTCCGAAAGTTTGACCACGCAGGCTTCCCAAGTATAAGGCAGGTACTGGTTGGGACGCTGGATCTGTTCCAGATCTATGGCTTGTTCCCGGGGAAAGAGACCGTTCTCGTCTGTTTCGCCGCAGTGCGATATGATCCCGTCTCGAACGGCATAGGTCAGGCGCAGATTCTTGTGTATGCCCGATGCGTTAGGTAAAGTGGCGATTTTATCTGCCGTGTACAATCCGTTCTTTTCGTGCCAGAAGGTTCCGTCCCATTTTTGCATGATCTCTGACAGCAAGATTTCTCCTTCATGTCCGAACGGACTATGACCCAGGTCATGACCCAGGGCTATGGCCTGGGTCAATTCTGTGTTCAGTCCCATGAATTTGGCTATGGTATAACTTATGGAAGCCACGTGGTTCACGTGCTCCATACGTGTGCAAATGTGATCATTCTGGGTGGCAAAAAAAACCTGGGTTTTGTGTTTCAGGCGGCGATACGATGTACAGTGCAGGATACGCGAATAATCCCGATAGAACTGGGAACGGGTGTCATCCGGTTTGTCATCGGGAAGGATGAACTCTCTTCCCCTTTGCAAAGACTGCTTCCATTTGGGATGTGATCTGTCTAATTGCTGATCGCTGAATCTGTCCGGTACCATCTGTTCTTTTATGATAATCCCATTTTTATATGATCCTTCTCAGTTTCTTTTCCCATGCCCAGGCGTTGGCCAGCGTTTCTTCAATGGAGCGACGGGCTTTCCAGCCCAGGACTTTATTGGCCAGGGAGGTATCTGCCCATATGGCTTCCACATCTCCTTCGCGCCTTCCTGTAATGCTGTATTTCAAATTAACCTTATTGACTTCCTGGAATTTTACCACCAGTTCCATCACCGAAAGCGGATTACCCGTGCCAACGTTGAAAACCTCACATGTCCCTGCGCTTTGATGGTCCGTCATTCTTTTCAGGGCCGAGACATGTGCGGCGGCCAGGTCCATTATATCTATATAATCCCTGAGCGCTGTGCCGTCGGGCGTATTGTAATCGTTCCCGAAGATCTGCAATTCCCGGCGAATTCCGGCTGCAGTTTGCGTAATAAAAGGAACCAGGTTGTTCGGGATGCCGCGGGGCGACTCCCCTATCAGGGCCGACGGGTGTGCCCCAATGGGGTTGAAATACCGCAGGATGATACCCTGCAGATCGGAATGTGCCCTGACAGCATCCTGCAGGATGTCTTCGCAAACCTGTTTGGTATTTCCGTAAGGACTTGCTGCCGTTTTGCGGGGTGTCTCTTCAGTTACGGGTAAAACATCGGCCTGTCCGTAAACGGTAGCCGAGGAAGAGAATACAACATTGCCGCCTCCGCTTTCTGCCATTACCTCCAACAAAGTAGTGAAAGATGTAAGGTTGTTATAATAATACATCAACGGTTTTTGTACACTTTCACCCACGGCCTTAAAAGCGGCAAAATGAATGGCTCCGTCTATTTTATTCTCCCCAAAGATCTTCTGCATCTGTTTTTTATCACAGCAATCCGCTTTATAAAACAGAATCTTTCTGCCGGTAATTTTTTCAATACCCTCCAGGCTGGTGGTGTCGGAGTTTGACAGGTTATCGGCGATGACCACACCATATCCTGCCACTGTCAGTTCAACAGCAGTATGGCTTCCGATAAATCCTGCCCCTCCGGTGATAAGTATGTTTTTCATAATTTCTTTAAGATCAGCCTTCCGTGATGGCTGCCTGGGCTGCTGCAAGACGGGCAATCGGAACCCTGAATGGCGAGCATGAAACATATGTCAACCCCATCCTATAGCAAAAACGTACCGACTGGGGATCACCTCCATGCTCCCCGCATATTCCCAGTTTAATCCCGGGATTGGTTTCACGTCCCCCCTTGATGGCTGTTTCGATGAGTATGCCCACCGATTTTTCATCAATATGCTGGAAAGGATCAAAGGGCAGGATTTTCTTTTGGATATACTCACCCATGAATGAACCGATATCATCCCGGGAGAAGCCGAAAGTCATCTGGGTCAGGTCGTTTGTCCCAAAAGAGAAAAATTGCGCTGTTTTGGCCATATCTCCGGCCACAAGTGTTGCCCTAGGGATTTCTATCATAGTACCAAAAAGATAATCAAAAGTAATTCCGAACTGGTCCTGGACTTCTTTATGCATCCGGTCGGCAATGATCTTTTGGTCATCCAACTCTCTGACGGTGACTGTTACCGGGACCATGACCTCGGGTTTGGGATTCAAACCTTCCTTAATCAGCTCGGCGGTTGCTGTAAAAATGGCACGGAACTGCATTTCCGATATCTCGGGATAGGAAACACCAAGCCGGACGCCACGATGTCCCATCATGGGATTGACTTCATTCAGGGCTTCACCTCGTTTTTTAATTTCATTCACGCTGATGCCAAGCTCCTGAGCCAGTTCTTTTTGCTTGTCGGATGTATGTGGTACAAATTCATGCAGAGGTGGGTCCAGCAAGCGGAAAGTGAGTGGCAGACCGTCCATAACCCGGAGGGTTTCCTTGGCTGCTGCTTTCACATAAGGGGCCAGCTCATGAAGTGCCAGTTTTCTCTCACCCACAGTCTCGGATAGGATCATCTTGCGCAGTTTGCTCAGGGGCGCCTCGGAGTTCAATCCATAGAACATATGTTCTATACGGAACAGCCCGATTCCTTCGGCTCCAAAATTCAATGCCATTCTGGCATCTTCCGGTGTATCTGCATTTGTACGGACACCCATGGTACGGAAAGAATCCACCATTTTCATAAATTCATTAAATCTGGGATTCTCAGAGGCATCCATGGTCCCAATGGCTTTATTGTATACAAAACCGGATGTCCCGTTCAGGCTGAATACAGTCCCTTCCGTATATTCTTTTCCGTTAATCTTAAGAATACGTCTGGCCAAGTCAATATGCACAGCTTCGCAACCGACAATAGCACATTTACCCCAGCCCCTTGCAACAAGTGCAGCGTGCGAAGTCATTCCTCCGCGGGCAGTCAGCAAGCCATCGGCAACGCGCATTCCTTCCACGTCTTCCGGATTTGTCTCTTCCCTTATCAGGATGACTTTCTTCCCTTCCTTGCTCCATTTTACGGCATCTTCGGCTGTAAATACAATTTCTCCCACAGCCCCTCCCGGACCAGCAGGCAACCCTCTGGCTATTACCTGGGCGGCCTTTTCAGAAGCCGGGTCCAGAATGGGATGCAGCAATTCGTCAAGCTGCGAAGGAGCTACCCGCATCACAGCTGTCTTGCGGTCAATCAGGCCTTCCAAAAGCATATCCATGGCCATGTTCAAAGCAGCGACTCCTGTGCGTTTTCCCACACGGCATTGCAGCATCCAAAGGCGTCCGTCCTGTATGGTAAACTCTATGTCTTGCATATCACGGAAATGGGCTTCCAGGTTCTTTTGTATCTGATTCAGCTCTCCATAGACCTTGGGCATGGTGGTCTCGAGCGAGGGCAGACGTCTGTTCTGATCGTTCTTGGTGGCTTCGTTCAGGGGATTGGGTGTGCGGATACCTGCTACGACGTCCTCTCCCTGGGCGTTAATGAGCCATTCACCGTAGAATTTGGCTTCTCCTGTGGCCGGATTACGCGAAAAGGCCACACCGGTTGCTGAATTGTCACCCATATTCCCAAACACCATGGATTGCACTGTTACGGCAGTCCCCCATTCATCAGGTATACCTTCGATCCTGCGGTAGGAGATGGCACGTTTTCCGTTCCACGATTTGAACACGGCGCCTATACCACCCCATAATTGTTCCATGGCGTCGTCGGGGAAGGGTTTACCCAGGACCTGAACGACCCTTTTCTTGAACATGTCACATAGGGCGATCAGATCTTCCTGAGTAAGGTCTGTATCGTTTTTGTATCCCTTATCTACTTTCATTTGATGAAGCAACTCGTCCAGCTGAATGCGTATACTTTTTCCTTCTTCCGGCTCAAAGCCCTCTGCTTTTTCCATTACCACGTCTGAATACATCATGATCAGACGGCGGTATGCATCGTAAACGAAACGGGGATTATTGGTTTTCCTGATCAGTCCCGGAATGGTAGCAGAACACAGCCCTATGTTCAATACGGTTTCCATCATACCGGGCATGGAACTTCTGGCACCGGAACGGCAGGAAACAAGCAGGGGATTATCCGGATCGCCAAAACGGGCATTCATAATATCTTCAGTTTTTTTCAACGCCTGTGCGACTTCTCCTGCCAGGCCTTTGGGATAATTACATCCCAGTGCATAGTATTCTGTACAACATTCAGTTGTAATGGTAAAACCTGCCGGAACAGGAATTCCCAGGAGACACATTTCCGCCAGGTTGGCACCTTTACCGCCCAGCAGATTACGCATAGAACCATCACCATCGGCAGTTTTTCCGCCAAAGCTGTAAACACGTTTGATTTCTGACATAAAAATTGTATAAGGTTAGATAATAGATAAATATCCGGGTTTGGGCTGCAAAAATAGTAAAAATGTTACAATATATTACCAGCCAGTTCGGCTAAACGGCTGCGTTCCCCCTTAACCAGGTTAACATGAGCAAACAAATCCTGTCCCAACATCTTGTCTGTCAGATAGGTTAGTCCGTTAGAATGCATGTCAAGGTAGGGTTGGTCTATTTGATGTATATCGCCGGTGAAAACAAGTTTGCTGCCTTCGCCTGCCCTGGTGATAATGGTTTTCACTTCATGGGGTGTCAAATTCTGGGATTCGTCAACTATGAAAAATACTTTGGAAAGACTCCGCCCGCGGATGTATGCCAGAGGGGAGATGAGCAGCTTTTCATTTTTCAGCATTTCTTCAATACGCACGTATTCACGGCTGCTTAACTTCAGACTTCCCTTGATTACGCTCAAATTATCCATCAGAGGCAACATGTAGGGAGCCAATTTTTCCTTTATATCTCCGGGAAGAAATCCCATTTCCTGGTTTTTCAGGGGGATAACGGGACGAGATAACAGGATTTGGTCAAAATTGTCTTCCTGGGCAAGAGCTGCCGCAAGTGCCAGCAGGGTCTTTCCTGTACCGGCAATACCTGTAAGCGAGACAAGGGTTACCGCAGGGTTAAGCAAAGCATCCAGAGCAAAATTCTGTTCTGTATTGCGGGGATTGATGCCATATGCCCTGTGGTTGGGCACGGGAATCAGGCGTTTCTTTGACGCATCATAACGAGCCTGTGCCAAGCCATCCTTGTTCCTCAATATATAATACTGGTTGTTGTATGTTTCTTTCAGGCGAATATCTCTGGCACTCAGCCCTTCTGGTGTCTGATACAATTTTGCCATAGTCTGGGGGGTTACCCGGTCTAGTTTTATCACGCCTTTTGACAGGGTGACTATACTTTCTTCACGAACCTTGTCTGTCAGGTAATCCTGTGCTTCTATTCCCAGGGCCTTTGACTTGATACGAAGGTTTACGTCTTTTGTGATCAGGATAACACGCCGGTCCGGGTTGTTTTCCTTCATGTACTGGGCAACCACCAGGATACGGTGGTCCGGGGTGTCTTCGTAAAAAGAATCCTGCATCACATCGGGGAAAGGATGACCCAGTTCCACTTTCAGCCGGCCTCTTTCCGGACCCATGCTGATCCATCCGTTGAGCATCTTGTCACCCAGTATTTTGTCAAGTTCACGGGCAAATTCCCGGGCATTGTAATTGATCTGGTCGTTACCTTTCTTGAATTTATCAAGCTCTTCCAGCACTATGATGGGTATCACAATGTCGTTTTCCTGGAAATTGCCAAGCGCTTTGTGATCGTGCAGGAGCACATTGGTATCGAGTACGAAAATTTTAGGATTGTTTGACATTTTTAAAAAAGATTTTATTTGATAAAGATAGGAATTTTTTTGTTTAAATTCGCGGCGTTATGGATTACAACCAGGCCGTATCATTTCTGATCTCGAACTTTCCGCAATACCAAAAAATCGGGGTTGCCGGGTACAAACCATATCCCGGACGGATGCTTTCATTGCTCGGATGGCTGGAAGATCCCCAGGAAAAATATCCGTGCATTCATATAGCAGGAACCAATGGCAAAGGATCTGTGGCTCATATGTTGGCAGCCATCCTTCAGAGTGCGGGGCTCCGGACTGGATTATATACCTCGCCGCATCTTATAGATTTCAGGGAACGAATCAAGGTAAACGGAGGGATGATACACCCTGCAGAAGTGGCTTCTTTTATGGAAAGGTTCGCAGAAGAAAAGATGGAAGAACTTAAAGGTGAACTGCCTTCTTTTTTTGATATGACAACGGCCATGGCCTTCCATTATTTTGCAGCACAAAAAATAGATGTTGCCGTCATAGAAACAGGTCTCGGGGGGCGGCTGGATTCAACCAATGTTCTGACTGCCCGCTCCGTTATTCTTTCCATTATAACGAACATTGGGCTTGATCATTGTGACCTGCTTGGCGATACACTGGAAAAGATAGCCCGGGAAAAAGCCGGGATTATCAAGCCAGGGGTGCCGGTAGTAGCCGGTGAGTATGATCCCGAATCCTTCCCTGTCATTGCCGCCAGGGCAGAAAAACTGAATTCTCCCTTATTTCGTGCCTTCGAAAGGCCATTTGAATCCTGCCCTCTGGAAGGTGATACCCTTTATCAGCAAAAAAATCTGAAAACAGTCCTGTGTGCGGTAGATGTATTAAAGGAAAGCAAACCTGCTCTTGCCGCTTTGCTGACACAGGAAGCCGTAACCTACGGATTGGAACATTTTGAGTCGATGACCCGCTTACGCGGAAGATGGGAACACCTGGCCGTTAATCCGGCCGTCATTGCCGATACGGGACACAATGCCCACGGGATGAAATACCTGAAAGCTCAACTGGAAAGGGAATCTTATAAAAGATTGTTCTTTGTTTTTGGTGTTGTACAGGGAAAAGACCTGAAATCCATGGCGCCGTTGTTACCCCGGGACGCTTATTATTTTTTTACACAAGCCACTATCCCAAGGGCGTTGCCTTCATCCAGACTGGCCGAATGGGGCAGGGCGGAGGGGTTTGTAGGAGAGGAGGCTCCCACGGTAGCAGAAGCTTTTAAAAAAGCTTTTGAAGTTGCTGCTGAGGATGATCTGATCCTGGTTGGGGGAAGCACTTTTACTGTTGCCGATCTGCTGGAAAACTTTTTTTGCAGGGAATAAAAATAAATATATCTTTGCAGTCCCGTTTGGGAGCTTAGCTCAGCTGGTTTAGAGCACCTGCCTTACAAGCAGGGGGTCACGAGTTCGAATCTCTTAGCTCCCACAAACAAAACCCCTTCGTAATCGAGGGGTTTTGTTGTTTAGTTTTCCTCTTTCCTCAGGATACAATCTTTCCAACCCATGCCGTTGATCATACGCATCCAGTGCAGGGCTTCGCTGCGGGTACGGAAACGTTGCGATACATAATAGTAACGATCTTTTTCCTCAATGACAGAGATCTTTAGTACGGGCAGCTTTGCTGTCAGCCGGCTGAAGTAGCTGCTTCCGGGAGCAAGGGGTTCATTCAGGACCAGGAATTGAAGGCGGTAGCCTGCTGTTGAAGACCGTTCAGCGACGGGAATAGTTTTGGACTCAGTGGTATCTGCTTTTTCTCGTCTGACTGTTTCTGTTTTTGGCGGTACGACAGTATCCCTGACTGGTGTTACCCTGACTGGTGTTACCGGGACTGGTGTTTCCGGCTTTGCAATTGGCGGTCCTGCAGGCTTGGTCTCTGGTTCTGGCCGGGGTTCATTGGATTGGATAACAAATTCCAGGTCGAAGATATAATCTCCGTCAATGCTCGGTTCTACGGTAAAGGGTATATAGTCCGGAGTGGCAGTCATATTAAGTTTTTTCATCTGTTCCGGGTCGATAGCTGCCATATATTTTCCCGGCGCCAGACCCATATAGCTGAAGTACCCATCGGATTCTGTAAGTGTATTATAAATCATCACAGTGTCCTGATTGTAAAATTGTACAGTAATTCGTCCCTGACCCCGGAGTGTATTCCTGTCGCGCAGGTTAACCTGTCCAGATGCTTCTCCAACCACCACTACAGGCACCTCTATGCGCTTGAACTGGTTGGGATCCACGACCACGCTCAGGGTTTGATTAGGCATTCTCCAGGCAATATTGTCAAATTTGCTTCCTATCAGGGTGACTAGGTATTCGGCATAAGGCTGCAGATCGTATATCCGTGTAATGGTATCCTGTTCCTTGTACTGGATCCTGCCTCCGCTCACCTGAACTTCCATGCCAAAAGCCTTGGGTTCGCCTTTATCGCGCTGACCGTTCCAGTTCAGGTCCAGGAAAGGATAAAGGATAATACCGCCTTTTCCAACACTGCTGCGGTTATTAACGCCCAAATATTTTGAACGTGCATCTGCCATGATACTACCGTTGGCTGTCTCGACAAAAGAATAGGTCTTATTGCTTCTGCGTGCAGAGAGGCCCATTTGTGCGAATGAAAAGTCATACCGCAGTCCTAGTTCCAGGTTTGTAATATCATTGATGAAATTCCGTTCAAAGGATACGTTCATATAACCATTCTTGAACATTCTCTTTTCCACTGCCATACGTGCAGAAACGAATTTTCCTTGAGTATAGTTGAATTGGGCCTGTGGCGTAAGGATGAATGATGCCGGAAGTCTGACAGACATAGAAAGAGAACTGTATATGTTTGTTTTTGAGAAAGGCGAAAAGGTCGCAAAAGTGGTCATATTGGTGTTTACACCCCAAAGGTTCCCTGAAAGAAGAAGCTCGGCAGTAGTATAACGTGTACTGGGCATGATGATCTGATTCAGGGCCACTCTTGAAAAAAGGGAAAATTTCTGCATCCTGATAGGTATGGACATGGTAAATCTTCTTTCTTCCAGGTAGTTTGTATTAATGGCTTTCTGGCCCCTGTCATAGCGGGTATAATTCAACTCAAACTGAATGTCGGAAGGCAGACGCCAGTTAAGGATTCCTTTGGCATTCACACCATGGGTGTATTCACCGGTCAGGAGCAGTCCCGGGGCGAACCGTACTGATGTATGTACAAAAGGCATAAACTGTCGTCCCGAAGTTACCGAAGACAGGTATTCCACCCCTGCTCCGATGGTCATAAAACGCGTCAGTCCGTAATCCAGATCTGCCCGGGAGAATTTACTGAATAAAGAATCTTCGATCACACCGGCAGACACCCTGTATTCAAAATTCCCCGACGGAAGAAAGTTGTAAGGTATGCTAAGGGTTTGTTCTTTGGAGCGTTCTTCCCCCCAGGGACCATAAAACTGCAACTTCACGTTGGTGTTTCCGTAAACCATTGGTACTTCAAAAGTATAAAAACCCGAGGCATCTGCCTGTTTATAATCAACCAGAACATTGTTGACATACAGTTCTACCGTCCAGCCTGGTTCTGTTACATCGCTCAGGGTATAGGTGCCGAATGACTGGCGGTAGGTAGTCGGGGTATTGGTAATTTGTACACCCACCACGGGAGCATTGATGGTTGAAGTGGAAAATGTACTGATTTTTCCCAGGATTACCTGACGTAATGCCTTATGCTTGTTGTTAGCATAACGCCACTGGTAAAACTGGTTTCTTTCCCGGAAGGGCATATTGGTATTGTAATTCAAGGTAACATTGGTCTCGCCTCCGGCTATGACCCCGCCCAGGTTCAGGGAGAGACGTGCTTCAGAGGACCCCTGGACTTCCTGTGTCAGGATAGCTGACCAGTCGGCCATGCCAAAGTGTATTAAGGGAAATTTTCGGCCAATGACCGAATCGGCTATGATTTCGCCGCTTATCTGTCCCAAGCTTTTGCGCATTTGTTCCTGCCTCATTTCCCTGATCACAGGCAGCTCAATGCTGGTGTTCATGGTAACAGCAAGGCTTCTGAAACTGAAATTGCAGTCAAGCCCGAAGATCTGGCCAAAATAGACAGATTTAAGAAAAAGATTGGTCTCGGTACGTATCATATCCCCTGGTTTGAGGATAAATTCCTTGTTCCTGTATGAGATCCTGTTATTGACTCTGTCAATGTTGTACATGGCATCTTCGGTGATAAAAAATCCGTAAATAGAATCAAATCCGGCTGTGAATGTATTTTTAATCTTCAGAAAATCAAAAATCTCTGTTACAGATAAATATACATCGGTCTCGCCTATTATGGCAGATATATCCGTACCGCCTATACGCGGAACAGAAAAATAGATCACCATTTCTTCCAGATACTCTTCTTCCTGAGCCAGGCACCGCACAGGATGCAGAAATGCGGCAATCAAAAAAAGCAGGCTAACACACAGGGTCATCTTAGAGGATGTCCTTTTGCTATGTAGTATTACTGAGTGCAGGAGATTGCCACGCATGAAAAAAATATATTGCAAATTTCGCAAAAGTAATGAAAATTGCAATATATCAAGAAGAACCCTTTAACGATAAGTATCAGTTATATGCAAGTATAACGGTGTATGACCCCTGGTAAAGTCCTGAACGTTGCTCCCGCAAGGTATTGACATTACCGGTCAATTGCAGTGTCAGGTCTCCGTCTGTGTGATGCTGATAACCCAGCGTTTCACAATGATTATCAATGCTGTTTTTCAGGGAAGTCTCCAGTGTAAGCATTTCCCCTTCTGAACCCGATATAGAAGCGGGTTTCAATACAACGTTGCAAGCTACATCTGAACCTGAATGAATGATGAACTCTCCCAGTACATAAGAGTCAAAATCTATTTCTGCCGCAAAATCAGAAGATTTGGCAATTTCAAGTGATTTGGCTGATTGGGTGGAAATACTTGCAGCATCGACAATCTCGGCCGAGACGTGACCTGTAACTACAACCTGAGCCTTTGCCGGATAAACAAAGATCAGGCATAAAACGGATGGGATAATGAATGTTTTCATAGCCGCAAAGGCTAAACGTACAAGTCAAATATACATATTTATTTTGTTTTTACAAAAAATTCCCGGCATATTTTTATCTTTGTTTGTGATGGTATCTGTCGTTTTATCAACTTACAATCAGCCCCGGTGGCTCAGATTGGTCTTATGGGGCTATAAGTATCAGACGATAAGGGATTTTGAGTTGATCATAGCTGATGACGGATCTGATGGCCGTACCCGGGAGGTCATTGAAAATATGAAGCAGAAGCTGGCTTTTCCGCTAAAACACGTATACCAGGAAGACAGGGGTTTCAGAAAATGTACCATACTTAATAAGGCCATCTTGGAAAGCAGATCCGATTACCTTATATTCAGTGACGGAGATATTATTCCCCGCAGGGATTTCATTGAAGTTCACCTTAGGATGCGCAGACCGCAGCGATTTCTCTCAGGCGGGACAGTCAGACTTCCTGCAGCGCTATCTCACAGGATCAGAGAACAGGAGATTGCCCACGGACATTGTTTTGACAGGAAATGGCTCGAGCAAAACGGACTCGGTCTTTCGTTCAGAAACAACAAACTGAATTCCCCGGGGCTGAAAGGAAGGTTACTCAACAGGTTTACCCCGGCAGGAGCGACATGGAACGGCGGTAATTCTTCGGCCTGGAAGAAAGATATCATTGATGTAAGGGGATTTGATGAAAGGTTACGCTATGGAGGAGAAGATCGTGAATTTGGAGAACGTATGGAACGATTGGGCATTAAGGGATTACAGGTAAGATATTCTGCCGTGACCCTGCATCTGGACCATTCCCGGGATTATACGCACGTACCCGATCTGAAATTCAACAAAAATGTACGGAAGGAAAACAGAAAGAACGGAATTACCCGCACCGGATATGGATTGACCACAAAGAACCCATAGTATCCCTCCGAATGTTGCGATTATTTCCCGTATCTGATCCGAACGGTCGTACTATTGGCGTCTGGAAAAGAGTGTTATGTAATAGAACAAAGTGGCCAGGGAACTGATGGCTGCCACAAAATATGTGTAAGCCGCCGATTTCAAAGCATCCCTGGCCATGGGATATGTTTCGTAATTGGTAATACCGGTATCGTTAAGCCACACAAGTGCCCTTTTACTGGCATTGATCTCTACTGGCAGGGTTATAAGACTGAACAGGGTGGTCATGGCAAAGAGGATGATGCCGAAAAGCATCAGCTGGGGAAAGGTATTGATTACAAGCAAACCGGTAAGTATTACCCACATGACCCATTGCGAGGCGAAACTTACCACCGGCACCAGGGTAGATCGCATTTTGAGCGGCACATAACCATTGGCGTGTTGCAGGGCATGACCGCATTCGTGGGCAGCTACTGCGGCAGCCATTATGCTGTTGCTGTTAAAAACACCCTCACTCAGGTTGACCGTCCGTGTCGCCGGATTGTAGTGGTCAGTGAGCCTGCCGCGTACAGAGGTTACCTCTACATTGCTAATCCCGTTTTCCTGCAACATCCTGCGGGCCACTTCGGCTCCTGACAGACCTGCAGTAATGCGGATCTTTGAATACTTTCTGAATTTTGACTGAAGGATAGACTGTACAATCCAGCTTAACAGAACAGTCCCGGCGAATATGATCCAGTAAAAAGAAACAGTAGATGTGGTTCCCATTTTTTTATTTTTTATTGATTTTAGCAACAAATACAGTGCCGTATGTAAATATTTGTATATTTGCATACTAAAGCCAAAAATCATGTCACTTTTACACAAAATCACAACTGCCGTTTTGACACTAAGCGTAATTGGTGTCATTTCTTCATGCGGACCTCGTTACAGTTATCAGACAGTAGAGGGAGATCCGCTCAGTGCACGCATATACACCCTCGATAACGGACTGAAGGTTTATATGACCGTTAACAAGGAAACCCCAAGGATACAGACTTATGTTGCTGTCCGTGTGGGTGGAAAGGACGACCCGTCGGAAACGACAGGTCTGGCCCATTATTTTGAACATCTGATGTTCAAGGGAACCAGCAAATTCGGCACCCAGAACTATGAGCTGGAAAAACCCCTGCTTGACCAAATAGAAGTGCTTTTTGAGGAATATCGGGCAACGCGTGACGAAGAGCAGCGAAAAGCCATTTACAGCCGCATTGATAGTATATCGCTGGAAGCCTCGAGATATTCCATACCCAATGAATACGACAAGCTCATGTCTGCCATAGGAGCTACAGGGACTAATGCCGGGACCAGCTACGATCAGACAGTCTATATTGAGGATATTCCGTCCAATCAGATCAGAAACTGGGCCAAGATCCAGGCCGCGCGTTTTTCAGACAACGTTATTCGTGGTTTTCACACAGAGCTCGAAACAGTTTACGAAGAGATGAACATGTATTCGACCATGGATAGTGAAAAGGTAATCGAAAAACTTTTTACAGCCCTGTTTCCCTCTCATCCCTATGGGAGGCAGACGATTATTGGGACACAGGAACACCTGAAAAATCCTTCTATTACCAATATCAAGAATTATTATGCAACTTATTACGTTCCCAACAATACGGCCATATGCCTGTCAGGGGATTTTGATCCGGACGAAATGATAGCTGTAATAGACGAATATTTCGGCTCCTGGAAACCTAACCCGGATCTCCCGGAACGTATTGTGACCCAGGAAGAATCTGTACAGGGACCCTTGTCTGTTGAAGTCTGGGGCCTGGAATCGGAAAATGTTACAGTTGGCTGGCAGGGACCTCATGTCGCTTCCTCTGAAGATGCCCTGTTTACTGTCTTAGGGGAAGTACTCAGCAACGGAAGGGCGGGTATCATGGATCTGGACCTGAACCAGCAGCAAAAAGTTTTACAGGCAGGTGCCTTCGCCTATATGCTGGCCGACCGGAGTACATTGGTGCTGCAGGGGAATCCAAGGCAGGGTCAGAGCCTTGACCAGGTAAAAGACCTGATGTTGGAAAGCCTGGACAAAATAAGAAAGGGGGAATTTGACGAATCGTTGTTAAAGGCCATAGTCAATAATTATAAATTTAATATGATGCGCAGGCTGGAAAGCAACAGGGGACGGGCCAACATGTTTGTCAGCTCTTTCACTAACGGAATACCTTGGGAACAGCAAATCCGTTTCATAGACAGGATGGAAGCCGTTACAAAAGATGATCTGGTAGCTTTTGCCAACAAGTATTTCAGGGATGACAATTATGCCGTCATATATAAGAGACAGGGCCCGGATACCACATACAAGAAGATAGAAAAACCGCAGATAACTCCCATATATACCAACAGGGACACCTCTTCTGCCTTCTTACAGGAAATCCTGGCTTCCGAGGTAAAACCCATCGACCCTGTATTTGTTGACTTCGAAAAAGATTTCATGAAAACGACACTGCGTGAAGGTGTGAACATGATCTATGTGCCCAATAAACTGAACGATCTGTTTACCTTATCTATCGTATATGAGGTTGGCAGTATTAATGATAAGGCATTACCCGTTGCTTTTGATTATCTGGGTTATCTGGGGACTTCCGGAAAAACAGCAGAAGAGATCAGCAAAGCTTTTTATCAGCTGGCCTGCTCTTTCAATTTCTATGTTTCGCAGAACACCTGTACTATAACTCTGAACGGATTATCAGAGAACATGCAACCGGCACTGGAGCTTCTCAGTGAACTGTTCACAGATGCTCAGCCCGATGCAGAAGTTTACAGGGCACTTACGGCCAATATACTTAAAGGCCGTTCCGATGCTAAGGCGGACCAGAGAACCAATTTTCAGCGCCTGCAGAGTTATGTTCAGTTTGGACCTGTCAATCCGATGACCCATATCATGTCCGGAACCGAATTGAAAAGAACTGATTCGGCAACACTTATAGCGAAAGTACGCGACTTGCTCAAGTACCAGACCGATGTATACTATTATGGTCCTCTGGCCATCGAGCAGGCCGGTGAACTTTTCACTTCATCTTATCCGGTGGCCGAGAACCTTATCCCCGCTCCCGAAAAGGAATTTTTCAAGCCACAGATAACTACGGAAAATAAAGTATATCTGGCTCAATATGATGCCAATCAGATGTATTATGCCTCATATTCGGCAAGAGATAACGAAACGTATGACAATGTTCCTTATGCTGTGGCCAGGATGTACAACGAGTATTTTGGTTCTTCCATGAACGCTATCGTTTTCCAGGAAATGAGAGAAGCAAGGGGGCTGGCTTATAGTGCGAATGCCCGTTATTCGGAACCCGCACGTAAACAGACGGGATTTCCATACTGCTTCAATAGTTTCATTGCAACCCAGAATGACAAGATGACCGAGGCCCTGGAAGCCTTCCGGGACATTATCAACAATATGCCTGAATCGGAAAAGTCATTCTTCCTTGCCAAGGAAGGTCTGATCTCGACCCTGCGTACTGAGCGTATAACGGGCAGGAATTTACTCAATTATTACAGGCAGGCAAAGGATAAAGATCTATGGACCGATATGAGGCAGGTTTTATTTGAAGGTGTTCAGTCTCTGACACTCGCCGATGTAGTGGAATTCCAGAGGGAATGGATCGCCAACAGACCTGCAAGTTATTGTATATTAAGCGATATAAATGCGTTAAATCTGAATTTTCTTGCCCGTTACGGGAAAGTGATAAAACTTTCTCCGGAGGAACTATTTGGTTATTAAAATTATGTTTAGGGAAAAAGATCGTTCGTTGATGAAAGAAGGGGGTTCATAGATGAAAACCGGCGTCAAAGAAATTCTCCTTGTATTTATTGTTTTGGACAATTATCTTTGTAATTAGGATAAATAATGAATGGTTTTTTGAACTAAAAACGTACACAAAAAAAGATGCGAAATCTTTTTTACAGGTGGGAGATCTAAATCCCGCCTTTTTTTTTATATATCTGTACTAATATCGTATATTCGCACAGTTATTCCTTTATGGCAGCACAGCACGAATACGAAATAAACAGAGAACTCAAAAAACTTAAGAGACTGGAAAATCTTGTACTGTGGGGGATCATTGCAGTAGCTTTTCTGAGTCCGATTTTAATACAGCATCATGTCCTTTTTCTCTGGGCCATTTTAGCTCCTTTTTTTGTGGGCCTGCTCATTCATCATTATATTTATGTCCCCTTATTTCTGTTAAAAAACAATTATTTTACCTATTTTTTCCTGGTCTTTATCCTTCTTCTGGGGATTGTGTTCGGGTGTGAAGCTATCATTGACATTATGGATGTCAGGTACGGGGCAACATGGACCAACTTTATTCCTTATGAATCTACGTTGTTCAGCAACTTTGTGATAGCCATGCTGCTTATGGGAATGAACGTTGCCATCCGGTTTGTGTTCCATAATATTAAGGAAAAAATGCTTGCCCATGAGGCTGATAACAAACTGATGAAATACAAAATGGAATTTCTTCAGTTCCAGATCAGTCCGCACTTTCTGATGAACACGTTAAACAATATCCATGTGCTTGTAGATACCGATGAAGAAAAAGCAAAGGATGCCATCGTGAGTCTTTCACGCCTTTTACGTCATATGTTGTATGAGAGCACACCGGATGCCAAAGTCTCGCTGGAAAGACAGCTAGAAGTCTTCAGGGCATATTGCAACCTGAACTTATTGCGATACGGTGAAAATGTGAAGCTAAACATTACTGTGCCCCGGGATATTCCAAATGTACAACTCCCGCCGCTGATCATGATCGTATTTATAGAAAATGCCTTTAAGCACGGTATTGTGTACGGAGAAGAGACGCATATCAACATGAACTTCTGGGTGCAACCGGGCTGGTTCCATTTTTCCATATCCAACACGATCTTTCCCAATAAACCAAAAACCGTAAAAGCAGGCGGGCTGGGTGTCAGGAATGTAAAGGAACGACTGAATCTGCTGTATGGAAATAATTATCAACTTACCATGGAGCAGACTCAAACAGAATATATTGTACATTTACAGCTCCCCATTTAATATTTAATTATGAACATAAGGTGTATAGTAATTGATGATGAGCCACTTGCGCTTCAACAATTAGTCTCCTATGTGGGGAAGATCCCATACCTGCAACTTGTAAAAGCCTGTTCAGGTCCTACAGAGGCTATGGAAATCATGGCTACCGAAAAAGTGGATGCAATATTTACCGATATAGAAATGCCCGATATCAACGGTTTGGAATATATTCGTTCACTCAAAGAAAAACCCATCATAGTCTTTGTTACCGCATATGCCGATTTTGCCGTAGAAGGATTTCAGGTGGATGCCACCGATTATCTGTTGAAACCATTCAGTTTGACAGATTTCATGAGAAGTGCCGAAAAAGTGAAGCAACAATATGAATTAAGAAATGCGGCTTTGCACAGCAAAGATAAACCTGTTTACGGGGAGGGTGTCGGTAATGTTGAGGAAGAAGACCATCTGGCTGGGACAGTGAGTGAATATGTTTTTGTACGAGCGGACTCAAAGACCGTACGTTTGAAAATTTCCGATATCCAGTATATCGAAAGCAGGAAAGAATATGTTGTGATCTTTTCCGAGAACAGTATCCCGGTAATGACACTTTTCAGCCTAAAATCGATAGAGGAACGGTTGCCTAAAGATATTTTTATGCGTGTACACCGTTCTTTTATTGTTAATCTGACAAAAATTACAGAAGTAGTTCAGAACCGCATTGTCTTTGGCAAAAATTCGAGTGTTCCCATTGGAGACCAGTATAAAAAGGATTTTCAAAACTTCCTGAATCAATATTTTTTGAAATAATAACGGCATGTGGTCCATATTACAAAGTACAAGACCCCATACTCTTGCCTTATCTGTTTCTTCTATCCTTACAGGCACATTCCTTGCCCGTTCGCAAGGTTTTTTTTCATGGCCGGTGTTCATTCTGCTTCTTTCAACAGCCTGCCTGCTCCAAATTTTGTCTAATCTGGTCAATGAATGGGGCGACTGGAAAAAGGGAACGGACAGGAACCAGCCGGGACGTAAGGCGTTGAGTCTCCAGAGTGGAAAAATGACCGAGAAGCAGCTTATGACAGTCATTATCGTGGTTGCCGGACTTGCCTCCATATCGGGATTGACATTGATCCGCGTAGCCTTAGGGGCATTTACTCATACCGTACCGATTCTGTTCATATGCCTAGGAGCGGTAGCGCTTGCGGCGGCAGTCTTTTATTCTGCCGGCAGGTCTCCGTATGGATACCGGGGGGGAGGAGACGTGTCGGTATTCCTTTTTTTTGGATTGACAGGGGTTGCAGGCAGCTATTACCTTTTGGCCCATTCACTGGATCCGGATGTACTTTACATCGCAGGAGCCATGGGCATGCTCATAACAGCCGTGCTGAATGTGAACAATATCAGGGATTTTGAGAACGACAAACGTTATGGGAAACATACCTTTGCGATACTGCTTTCGCGTATATCCGGAACAGGATCCACTTTTCCCGCAAAAATCTATCAGTTATTGCTGATCCTGTTTGCATTGGTTCTGTCTGTAATGTTTGCCCAACGGTCGGGATACGGTACTTTCATGTTCCTGATCTCACTTCCCCTGTTGATCGTTCATCTGATCTGGGTGCGTAAAAGAAATGGAGCCGCCCTGGATGGGGCATTAAAAATGCTGATCGCGGCCATTTTCGTATATGCACTCTCCTTATTTTAATCGTTTCCTTTTGGGATAGGTAATGCGTGAATGGTACATTTCCTGTATCTGCACCTTCAGGGTCTCCTGGATCCTGCGCAGGTTCCTGTAGGTTATATCTGCATTCTGGAGCTGATCTTCCGAGATCCTTTGACGAACCATTTTGTTGACCATCGAGGAGATGCTTTCCGGAGTATAATCTTTCAGGCTTCTGCATGCGGCTTCCACTGCGTCGGCAAGCATTACAATGACGTGCTCCGGTGTTGTGGGCAGCTGTCCTTCATATGTAAAATCTTCTACGTTGGCAGGATCGCCTCCTTCGTTGCACCAGGTTGTATAGAAAGCTTCGGTACGGGTTTTTCCGTGGTGTGTTTCAATAAAACCACTTACAAGAGATGGCAGGCCGAATTTTTTGGCCAGTGTTTTTCCGTCTTCAACGTGCTGGATCACGATTCGGGCACTTTCCCTGGGATTGAGCAGGGAGTGGGGATTGAAACTGGCTGTTTGATTTTCTACAAAGTATTGGGGATTGTTTATCTTCCCAATATCGTGATACAATGCCCCAACACGGCAGAGAAGGGCATTGGCCCCGATGGTCCTGGCTGCGGTTTCTGCCAGGTTAGCGACCTGCAAGGAATGCTGCATGGTGCCGGGAGCCTTTTCTGACAATTCCCGGAGGGCTTTGTTTCCTGTATCGGCAAGATCCCTCAATCGTGAAAGGGATACGAACCCGAAGATTTTTTCAAACAGGAAAACCAGAGGGTATGAAGCGATCATCAGGACAGAGGCCACACCGTAATTCTTAAAAACTGCACTGCTCAATTGATTAAAGGTCCCTTCCGAGATCAGGTGGAATGCCATATAGATCAGTAAATAGGCAATGAAGACGCACAGAGCCGACAGAAATTGCTGCCAGCCCCTTCCCCAGAAACGGAAAACATAAACGGCCACACCTCCTACTATGATGCCGGTCAATAACAGATGGTATCCGTCTGTGATTATTGATAGGGGCGTCAGAAAAAGTATATATGCAGGAAGAGAGAACCTGGTTGGGAAGAATGAATCCATGAACAGAACAATGACAGGAAAGGGCAACAGGTATAGTGCAGAGGGTTCGATCTTGTATACCTGCGACGAACCTGCCACTACCAAAACAAACAGGAAAAGTGTAAAGACAAGTTCCGGAACATTACGTAACATCTGGGGCCTGATGGCCTGGATCAGGATGAAAATGATGAACAGGGTAAGAATAATCATCAGTGTCTGACCTACGATCAACAAGGGAATACTCCCGGAAAAACCAATTTTTGAATTGTATTCGGCCCGCAGCGAATTCAATATCTGTTCTACGGTTCCCGTAACGACCTCTCCCTTGCTAATGACGCGTTGTCCTGTATGTACGAGCCCTTTTGTAAGGGATATGTCCTGAAGTCTGCTTGACTGTACCGCAATAGTGGTACTTTCGTCAAATATAAGATTGGGTATAATAAACAAAGAAAAATCAAGCCCGGAAAACTTTAGGGCATTGATTTCCTGCCTGGAAAACTTTCCCAGGCTGTTGAGCAAATACTCTTTGGCTGATTCGTGAGAAAACACTTCGGACAAGGCCTTTTTATCGGCCATCTTTCCTTGGACTAAAGCCAGTCCGGTTTCAGGATTCAGTTCGTTGTACCGGACATTATCCATGATACCTCTGCCGTATATGGTTTTATACAGGGATAGCAGTTTGCTTTGCAATTCATCGGAAAGTTCCACCCGAGCAGCTTCTGCGGTGAAGGCCCTGAGTTGTTCAGCTTCGATGTCCGGTTTCAGGAGAAAATAAGGAGTGAAGTGCCTGGTGATCTTTTCACGTTCCAAGCGCAATTCCTCTTCTGTCTTTATGATCGGGAAATCGAAGGTTGCGTCAAGATTCTCATACATCCAGGGACTTCCTTTCTGGTATTGGTATTTAAACTGACCTTCGCGGGGCAGGGAAATTATGGTTATGGCCGCTGCCAGTACAAAAAGCAACGGAATGATTATTTTTTCCTTTTCTTTTTTAGTCATTGTATTTCTCTCTTTGGCATATGGATGAATAAGGACAAAATGTACAATTGTCAATAAAATCAGTTTGTCTGAACGGAGCATTAAAATTAAATAATTCTTCTAAAAGAAGGTTCAAAAGGGAAAGAAAGCTTTCCCGCAGGTTTGTAAGTTCTGCCTGATTATCTATTTTTTGTCTGTTATACCGTATCATTCCCGCTTCTTTGCCCCTGAGGGCCGCATTGAGGTAAAACAATAACGGTAAAGGCAAATCGGGCCCCGGATGGGTCAATCCGTAAAGGAACACGTAACACAGGATCTGAAATACATCTCCGTTCCTGGCCGATAAACGGGAATCAAACAGATCTGTGGGCAAGGAAAAAGAATTCTTGGCAACTCCCGTTTTGTAATCTATAAGATGCAGATTTCCCTCCCGGATATCCATCCGATCTATGATCCCGGCTATACCTACCCGCCTGTAACGGCAGCTGAATCTTTTTTCAACGGCAATGATTTTCAGGGGAGTCCGGGACGCATCATACCGGATGAAACGTTCGGCATAGAGAATTGCCACTTCTGTAAAGAGAATCCATTTTCCCTTTTCAATTAATAGGCCTTCTTCCTTTTTTTTCTCCAGGTATTTATCTGCCACGCCTGTTACTATATCCCGGAATTTTTTTTCGGGGTGTATTATTGCCAGAATATCCCCCCTTTCGAGTGTTTTTCCAAGAAAAGGCCTGTATAGAGTTTCCAGAACGGCATGAACAATGTTTCCTGTATGGAGGGAATCGGCCTCTTCCAGTGTTTCCCCGGGTTCTTTCAAAACCATGACGTACCTGTAATAAAATTTCAGCGGGCACCTGATATACGTTTCCAAAGCAGTGGGACTCAAAAATTTTTCCTTGCCCTGATCCAGGTATTCTTTCAGAATGTCTTTAACCATTCCTGTCTTAGGGATAAGCACAGGCTGAACTTCGGGTAATGTATGCGTATATGTCAGAGGATTAATGGTAACGGAGGAAGCGGGAAGTTCAAAAGAAATCTGTCGGATAAAACGGCTCATTTCCCCCCTGGCATATCCATCCGGATTGCTGTTCCAAATAAGGAACACATTTTGGGCACGTTGCAACAGCCTGTAGAAGTAATATGCCTGCATAGCCGTATGTTGATCAGTGGCAGGTAGTCCAAAAGCCTTGCGAATGTTATAGGGAATGATGGAATTGTCTTTGTAAGCCTTGGGGAGCTGGTTTTCCTGGGCGGATACTATGATCAAGTTTTCAAAATCCAAGCAGCGGGTTTCCAGGAATCCCATGACCTGCAATCCGGACAGGGGTTCTCCGCTGAAAGGAACAGAGGCTTGGGAAAGGTGCTGTCTGATAAGTTTGGCAAAGACGGTTATGCCAATCTCGATGTCCAAAAGGGTCAGGGAAAGGTGCAGTTTATTCAGGAGTTTTCTTGTCTCCCTTGCAACAGGCAGAAGCATAACATCGGCAGAGGAGAGTACCTCGGAAGTATCTATATGGTCCAGGAGATAGATAAAACGTTCATACAATTCCAGCGCATTTTCCGGTACGTTCTGTAAAGAGTCTTGAAGGTCCAGCGTTTGGACATAAGGATGCATTTTAACCGGTCTGAAATCCCTTGTAGAACCGGTTTGGTTATAGTACTTCAAAAGCGAGTCCAGCAATGAATAAAGCGTTGTTTTACAAAGGGGAAAACCCATGGTTACGTTCATATCTCCCCGGTCCTTTGTCAGGGTGCCCAATCCGTATAGGAGGGGCAGCAACAGGTCCTCATCTGCCAGCACAACGGCCGTTCTTTTGTCCAGCGGGAGGGCATATTTCCTGATTATCCCGGGAACAATTTTTGCCTGCATAACATAGGAAGTAACAGGTATTACCTTTATATTTCTTGGAGATTGCAGCAGGGAATGATCTTTGTTGTAATCACCGGGAGGCGGAAATTCCTTCAGATTTTCCCTAAGGAAGAGTCCTGCTTCCTGGACCGGATCTTCAATGTAATAAGGATCGTAATCCCAGAAAAAATCTGCTTTGTCTTTATTCCGGAGAAAACGGAATAATTTTTTCTCGCATGTGTTCAGTGCATTAAAGCCAATGAAAACGAATCGTGAATAACGGTTCGGAAAATCGTTGTCTTTTCCTTCCTCAAGCATATTTGCCATTTTGCGGTAGATCATCCCTTCGTAGGAAAAACCCTTGCTCCTGAGGATCTCATTAAACCGGGTGTATAACTGTGGAAGTATTTCCCAGACGGACATGAAGTGAAGGTTCAAAGGATGATCAGGCTGAAAATGGAAAGAGGACCAGAAAGAACTAAGAACCTGTTGTTGTTCGGGGGAAAGGAAACTAAAATCCTGCCCGATCCTTTTCAGATCCTTGATATTGTGAAACAATACCGCAGTATCCAGGAGGTATTTATCTGTCTGGTCAAAATCGTGGAGCAGGATGTTCCCCAGCGAGTAAAATTCCTCCAGGCCCTGATCTTTTGCAGTTAGTTCTGTGTAAAGTTTGTACAGTTCTATCAGAAGAAACAGGTGTTCTGTCGTTTTTTCACCGGTGATCATTTCGGTCAGCTGCCTGATACTCATTGATTCAGGCATCCATATTTCCCGTTCCAAATGTTTTGCCAGGTCTTCTTGGAAAAACAGCCCGGCCCTCCGGCCCGGAAAAACAAGGCAGCAGCGGGAGATATTGTTCCCATATTTTTGATAGAGCGTTTTGGCCGTGGAATCCAGAAAAGAAATTCCGCTCATCGTTTCTGTCTGAAATATGCAGCCGTACCCCTTACTCCGGGAAAAATGCCTGTGTCACCTAAATAATAACCAACAGTGGAGCGCATATTGTTGTAAAAGAAAACCAGGTAAGATCCTTTTCCGGGATCTTCAATTGTAGCTGTGTAATGGCTTTCCACTGCATTGCCATGGTCATCATAGAGGTATGCATACCGTCCTCTTTCTATCCATGATCCCAGCTCTGTGTCCCATTTTTCCATGATCTCCATTGTAACATTTCCTTTTTTGTCGTAGGTGTAAATATAGCGGAAAACAGGGTTCCATTCTCGGATCGTATTATCCCAGTTGTCAACCCGGCCTCCTGTCATCTTCCCCTCTTGATCGTACAAAAAAGAATCCCTGATGAAATTTTCCCATCCGGTCATGAGGGTTACCACATGAGCCTTTATCGTGAACCTGCCCCGTAAGGCAATATCCCGGTCAATTTCCCCGTTATTCCATTTTTCACGTACTATATACAATAGACGTCCCTGATCGTCACGGATGTAATGATCCCTGAACGTATCTTCCCAAAGGTCCGTTTCTGACAGGTATATCTGATGAATTTCTGTCTCGGGGCTGCGGGGTTCAGGGGTGTAGTGGCATATAACTCGTGATACAGGCAGCCATTTTCCCGATACACTATCCCGTTTTTCCTTCAAAGCTCCGGTGCGTGTACCGTAAATATCGTAGGAATATGAGATCCGGTAATTTCTGGTCCAGGTCAAAGTCTCATTATCCCATAGATCTCCTGTTTCAGTAAATTTATTTCCCCTTTCATCATAAGTGAACTGGTATCGGCCAAGAGTCCGGCCGGATTCGTCGCAAGTTATGATGGTACGGGGTTCCCACCAGGAATCGTTTATACAACCGGTTAGGATCATTGCCAGTAAGATGAAATGCAGTTTTTTCATAATAACCTGTATTTATATCCATTCAGTCGTAGTGGAGATGGGCGGACTCGAACCGCCGTCCAAACAGCGCATCCAAAAGCTTTCTACACGTTTAGCCTGCATATGATTGTCGGGAGGAGACTGCCTGCAGGCGTGCCATATCCACCTTATCTCCTGAAATCTCGTTGCAAAGCCGGAGATTCTTTACAACCAGCCCTCTGTGGATGATACCCCGTATGCAGGAACCCGGAAGGCGAAAATTCCTGCGGGATACTCGTCTCTCCGGGCCTTGCCCGGAGAGATTAAGTGACCGGCCTATGGCCGATCAGGCAGCGAGTGCGTAATTATTGTTGCCAGTTATGGCTTGAGTCCTGAGATTTAGGAGCCGGGACACAAAGCTCCACGTGCTAACTTTCCAATGTCGTCTGCTGTCAAAACCAGAACATCCCCATTGTAAACGCAAAGATATGTAAAAAATCAATGAATCAGAATACGGAGCAAGTTGGATAATCCGTTTGCTGCCGCAACCATACCCAAAACCATGATGGCGATACCGGCTACACGATTGATGTTCCACAACTGCCTGAGCCTGAATTTTTTTCTGAATAGATTCACAAACGTGCTTAACAGGAACCACCACAGGGAAGCCCCAAGGAAAACCCCCAATAAAATGGCAGATATGATAAAGGAGCCTGAACTGCGATCCGCACTGGTCCCCAGAAAAGCAAATACCCCGATTATCAGGAAAAGACACCCGGGGTTCGTTATAGACATTAGAAATCCCGTGAGGTAATCCTCCCAGAATTTCTTTGATTCACGGTTTTGTCTCAGTTGCTTGACAGGGTTAGAAGAGTATATGGCCAGTCCTATGATCATCAGCCCCATCCCGCTTACCAAAAAAAGAAGGTTCTTGTTGTTTTCGATGAAATTTCTGATGAACGAAAGACTAAGGATGGCCAGCAATGCGTATATTACATCGGAAGTCGCAGCACCCATACCAGCAACCAATCCGGAACGAGGGCCCTTACTCAGGGTCCTTTGTATGCAGAACAGACCACCAGGGCCCAGGGGCATAGATACCGAAAAACCGGCTATCATTCCCATAAGTAAATTCAGTGGGAAATCGTTCATGGCGGGCAAAGTTATAAAAAAACAAATATTAATAATAATTTGTAGATTTGTCTTATGAATTCTGTGCGCAGGAACCTGGTTTTGTCCGTATTATCGGGCGTTCTTCTAAGTATCCCATACCTTGTTCCCCATACCGGACTTATTATGTTGTTCGCTTTTCTGCCTCTTTTGTGGATGGAACATGCATTTACTGTAAACAAGCAAAGGGGATGCTGGAAATATTATGCCGTTACTTTTTTAATCTGGAATGTATTGACCGTCTTCTGGATCTCATATATCACAGTGGCAGGAGGCATTCTGGCAATTCTCGGAAATTCTTTCCAGATGTTTGCTGTTTTTGCCATATTCCGGTGTGTGAAAAAAAGGCTTTTGCTTAAAGGTAAGCGGGATGTTCCCGCTTACGTTTTTCTTGCTGCTTTTTGGGTGGCGTGGGAATTTTTTTATTTTGATGCAGAAATTTCCTTCCCCTGGCTGGTCCTTGGCAATGGATTCGCCACCAATGTAAGTCTTGTGCAATGGTATGAAGTAACAGGATCGCTCGGCGGAAGCCTTTGGATCTGGACAGTTAACCTGCTTTTATTTTACAGTTTAAGGGACAGGTTGCGGGGATGGATAACCGTGTTGTCTGCCATGGTTTTGTTTGTTCCCATCATTTTATCGCTCATCAGGTTCTATACCTACAGAGAACTTGTAAGGCCTGTGGAGGTCGTTGTTGTACAACCCAATATAGATCCGGTTAATGATAAATTCAGGGCCATGCCACAGCATCAACAGGATGCAAAAATACTATCTTTGGCACTGGAGCAGATATCGCCCAATACCACATATGTGGTTGCTCCGGAGACAAGTATCCCGGAAGTTATCCTGGGAAATTATTATTCGGCACCATCCATGATACTTTATAAACAGTTTGTGGAGGAAAATCCACAAACAGCCTTTGTTTTCGGCGCCAATACCATAGGTTTTTATCCTCCTTCGCCACGGAAACCGACTGCTTCATCCCGTTCTTTTAAGGATTACTGGTATGAAGTGTACAATTCGGCCATACAGCTTGATACAACGGATCATGTCCAGGTTTACCACAAATCGAAGCTCGTTGTGGGAAGCGAAAAGATGCCCTATATTGACAAGTTCCCCTTTATTGAAAAATTATCTCTTAATCTGGGCGGAATTTCAGGCACTCTGGGAACCCAAAGTGAACGGACCGTCTTTACCAGAAAAGACAACAAGGCTTCCATAGGAGTGGCTATATGTTACGAATCCATCTACGGTGAGTTCTTTACCGAATATGTAAAGAACGGGGCCAACATCATGGCGGTGATCACCAATGACGGATGGTGGGGAAATACTCCGGGGTACAGGCAACATGTAAGTTATGCATCCCTGCGGGCTATCGAAACAAGGAGATGTATCGCCCATAGTGCCAATACAGGAATATCTGCCCTTATAGACCAGAAGGGAGTCCGGTTAGTTCAGACAAAATGGTGGGTTCCGGGATCCATAAAAGGCACACTCAATCTGAACGATTCCCTGACCCCGTATGTAAAGTATGGAGATTATCTGGGGTGGGTATCAATCGTGTTGATGGCCGTTATGGGGCTTTATTCGCTGATTTGTGCATTACCGTTACGCAGAAGGGCCTGAATCCTGAGGGAAGGAGAAATTATGAAATCTCCGGTTTTTAGCCGTTCCCAGTAACTATCCACGGTCTGTATGGTTTCCAGGGAGGAGCAGCATACATTGGGCCAAGGCCTGGTTACCCCCCTGTCTCCCTGTTTTTTAATACAGGCATCCACATACAGTATTCCGTTCTCGATCGTGACATCGCGGATAGGATCCGTTTGATTGATGGTCATCCACAGACACATATCCCTGTCGTTCAGATCAACTTCTTCATCCACGGCTATCAGTATACGTGCTTCTGAACGATCCCTAAGAGGATCTTTTTCTGATTTGTGATAAAAAAGATAAGAATCTGACTGAGATGATGACGCCATGGGGCATGAGGCGGATTTTGCTGTTGCGTCTATACAGATTTTTCCACCAAAACCTCTTTGCGGGGCTGCATGGTCTGAAAGGCTAAGCGGACCCCTGCTAAAGAGAGTATCCCGGGAGGGATTGTAATGTTGTCTGATACATTCGCTCACTTGGTAGCGGTCACAGACATTTACCTGCTCATCTACTATGATCAGTAATTTGTTCAGGGCCGTCACCCCGGATCCCCAGATAGCATGCGCAACTTTGTGAATTTGTCCAGGATAGAATTTTTTGACTGCGATAATGGCGGCAGAATCGCGTTTGCTGAAATAAGGAAAATAAAATTTTCGCACCTCGGGGGCAACAGACTGCTCTATGTTCGTTTCCACAAAGGTAGAGATAGCTTTAGTAACGAAGGTGCGTGAACTAATCGGTCCCAAGGCAGGAACGATCATGGGCAGGACGGCATTCTTCCTGTGTGTAATGCAGGTAACATGCATCAGCGGTTCTTTTTCTCCTATGCAATAAAAACCGGTACTATCACCGCATGCAGCCGAGGCTACCATTTGTGCATTTTTGTCTATATAACCTTCTATGACCAGATCGCAATTCTCGGGGACTTCCAGGGGCTGACTCAGGCAAGGAACCATAACAATTGCTTTTTTTCGCAAATATCCGTTAAGAAGCAAAGGATCTACGTCCACTGACCTGGGAATAATGCCTGTCAGGGTATATAACGGGTCTCCACCAAAGAACAAGGCCAAGGGAATCCTTCCCTGAGGGGAATCGTTAATCAACAGGGCAGCCTGTGATCCGGGCTCAAATCTGACCTGGACTGTTGTTTTGGAATGCCAGAGCAGCCGGGTAGATTCTATGGAATAAGTGTTCATGTAAGGATTCCTGATGATCATGGGTACTTCATGAATACTGTGCGCTTGATCATAAGGACGGTTTCTGAGGAAAGGGATCCTGTTCAGGTCAGGTGGAAAAAAGGCAATTTCCTGAGAGGAACCGGCGTTGCTTGTTTTGGGCACATACTGAGCCAGTTCTGACAGAGGCGATTTCCTCAGAAACCGGTTACTGGTCTGATACTGGGCAATAGCCTGATAAAAGGCAGATATTCTGGCACATACGTCATCAAGGCAGTCCATATCAAATGCTATTGTCATCCTGTTTTCTGAAGAAAAAATATTGGTGACAATCGGGAAATCGGTTCCTGTGTTTTCAAATAGCAGGGCTTTGCCACCGTCAGGCAGACTGGCCTGACGGTCTGTAATTTCAGCTATTTCCAGGTTGGGCTCAGTAAAACGGCTGATGACCACCAATTCGTCTTTCTGACGCAGCTTTTTTAAAAATTCGTCATAATAATGGATCATAAGGTGGCTGGCATTAAATCATTGATAATATGAGCTAGGGCATCGAGCGACAACCGGTCCGCAATAATGTGTTTTTCATTATCCAGCAATAGGATCAGCGGGGGTTCATTCACGTTATAATATTTGGTTATACGATCATCTGGGGAAGGATTCCAGACATTGGTCCAGTCCGTATAATTTCCCTCTGCAAGCCATTTTCTCCATGAAACGTAGTCATTGCCCGTATATACGGCAAAAACCGCCAATCCCTTGTCTCTTGCATTCATGTACAGATCATATAAACCAGCGGTTACAAGACCACAGACAGAACAGGCCGGATCATAAAAATAGAGAACAGTATAGGTGGCAGCAATATCGTACAAAGCATATGAGCTTCCGTTCTCTGTTTCAAGTATGATATCGGGTGCTTTTTTCAGGACAATCTTTTGCTCTCCTGAATTATCCCGGATAAGTTTCTCCAGGGTTTCGGTCCCGAGGTCCCTGCCAATGATCCTTTTTTCCCGGTTCAGAAGATAGATCCTGGGGGTGCTCCTGACATTGTACTTTTCATGAAATCCGGAGCTGAAGTCAGGATCCCAGACGACGATCCAGTCTTTTGGGAAAAACGAGGCATATCTGGACATCACCTCCCTGTTACCCTGGGTATAAACGGCATAGAATTGGACTTGACTTTCCCTGTGATCTTCATGGTACCTGATCAGTTTCAATAATTCATCACTACACACCGGGCAATTGTCCTCAAAAAATACGATAACGGTAAACTGTGCCGTAATCTGATTCAGTGAACGGATCTTTCCCGAAACATCGGGAAGATCAAGTCCGGGGGCTTTCATGCCCAGCAGGCACTGGCGGTTGAATTGCACGAATGTTTCCATTTCCCCGAGTAATTCCTTATCACTGCAAAGTGAGGGATCTGCCAGGAACCAGTGTTTTGCCAAATGTACGGCAACACTTTCCATTCCCATGATCTCGCTGGTAAAGAATAATGTAAACAGATACCGGGCTGTGTACTCTTTGACAAGCGGATGGATATTCCCTCCCAATATCCTGTCTGCATGAAAAATCAGCGTATCTGGTACCGGTGGCAGTACTTTGGTGAAGTATTCATTCAGTCTTAAAGGCAGGATGGAGGTGTTCAGGATACGCTGGTCTGAAAAATCTACGTTGTCCAGGTAATGCAGAGAGACATCCTCTGTGGCCAGGTCGGGAGTAAAGACGTTTTTTGCAATGATCCCCAGCATACTGCCGTCAAATTGTTCTGCAAGGAACGACGTGTATTCCCTGATTGTTTTCTCCAGGCGTTCCACATCACGCAAGGCCTGGCCGGGATCTCCTCCATGTTCAAAGATTTCATTCGCCTGAGCGTACTTTTCCTGCAGGAAACGGTAAAACCGGATAGAGGCATTATTCTCTTCGGATCCTTCTACCATAATTTCCGAAGTTCTGCCGTCGCTGATATGGGCTGTGAAAGACATATCGATTTCCTCTGATGATGATATCAGGAAATTGAACAATCTTCTGTTATCCTGGACAAACATATATTGACCCGGGTTCAGCCTGGTATCGCCCCGAAACGTGACACAGCCCAGATGATCTGGACTGAGCGTATCAATTGGAACGACCTGTTCTCCCTGCTGCAGGGCCAGTATGACCGGTGAGGAACTTCCACCGTTCAGGCACAGGGCAATGCTGTGAACGAATGCCAGTAACAGAGACCACATAAGGTTAACTACATTTTTAAATATTTATTCAGATCCAGTCCCGGGGGCAGCATGCAGGCTGCATCCCCTCCATTAAGAAGCACATCCCGTACCACAGTAGAAGAAATAAAGGAATACTTTGGACCCGAAGGAATGAAGATTGTCTGAATTTCGGGAGCCATTTTGGAATTGACTTGGGCAATGACCTGTTCCAGTTCAAAGTCGGTAGTGGTGCGTATGCCCCTGAAAATAAAATTGATTTTGTTTTTCCGGCAGAAATCGATTGTCAGTCCGTCAAATGAACAAACTTCTACATCCGGAAGATCTTTGACGACTTCCCTGATCATAGCCACTCTGGCCTTTGGAGAAAAAAGACTGACTTTCTGCTGATTGACCCCCACGGCCACGATGATCCTGTCAAAGAGTTTGCGGGCCGATAACAGGACATCCAAGTGTCCCAGGGTTAAAGGATCGAAAGAACCGGGAAAAACGGCGATTTTTTCCATAACCGGAATAAATTGATTATGTGCCAAAAGTAAGAAAAATATCGGAGATCCTTCCTTTAAAGACACCAGTCTATGGGTTCCTTCCCTTTGGAACGAAGGTATGAGTTTGTGGCAGAGAAGGGCCTTGATCCCAGGAAAGCTCCTCTGGCCAGCGGGGATGGGTGTGCTGCTTCCAAAATGCAATGTCTGGATTGATCTATAAGGTGTCTTTTACTTCGTGCAAAATTACCCCATAGCAAAAACACAATGTGATCTTTTTGCTGGGAAACAGTTTTGATAACTGCATCTGTAAATTCCATCCAGCCAGACTGGCTGTGAGAGGCAGGCATTCCTGCCTGGACCGTCAGGATGGCATTGAGCAGCAGAACTCCCTGTCTTGCCCATGCTTCAAGACACCCGTGTGATGGCGGGATAATCCCAAGGTCGGCCTGCAATTCTGTAAAGATAGTGCGCAAGGAAGGGGGTGGGGGAATGTTGCGGGGTACGGAAAAGGATAAACCGTGTGCCTGTCCCGGTTGGTGATACGGGTCCTGACCCAGCAGCAGCACTTTCACCGCATTGAAAGGAGTTAGTTCAAAAGCGTTGAATATTAATCTTCCCGGGGGATAAATAGTTTTCCCATTTTCCTTTTGGGCATGGAGGAAAGAAACAATTCTTTCAAAATATGGTTTTGAAAATTCAGATTGCAGAACTTCTTTCCAGCTTGCCTCAATTTTTACATCCACCTCACAATACGTATTTGATGACTTCCGGTATGGTCTTCATGAATTTAAACTCCAGGCCTTTTATAAAATCGGGATTAATCTCTTCAATGTCTTTTCTGTTGTCCTCGGACAGTATGATGGTTTTAATCCCTGATCGCTTGGCGGCCAGGATTTTTTCCTTAATTCCTCCAACGGGAAGGATTCGTCCGCGCAGGGTGATCTCACCGGTCATGGCCACGCCCTTTCTGATGCATTTGCTTTTAAAGGCACTGGCTATGGAACAGATCATGGTAATACCGGCAGAAGGACCGTCTTTTGGGATTGCACCTTCAGGTACGTGCAGGTGAATGTCAGTTTTCTCAAACACTTCCGGATCAAGCTCCAGCAGGTCGGCATGGGCTTTCAGGTATTGCTGTGCTATAATGGCAGACTCTTTCATCACATCCCCCAGATTGCCGGTTGTGGTCAGGGTGCCCTTTCCCTTGCTTAGGCTCGATTCTACGAACAAAATCTCGCCGCCGGTTTCTGTCCAGGCCAATCCTGTTACCACACCGGGAAACTCGTTCCCTTTTTGCACATCCTGTATGATACGGTGTACGCCAAGTATTTCACGCACATTGTCCGGGGAAAGTTTGGGATCGTATGTTTCCCCGAAAGCGATCTTTTTGGCAACGTGCCGTGCGATCTTGGCCAATTGTTTTTCCATGTTGCGTACTCCCGATTCCCTGGTATATTCATTTATTACCACATCAATAGCCTGCTGGCTGAGTTTGAGTTGAGAGGGCTGCAGCCCGTGGGCTTCCAATTGTTTTGGAATCAGGTGTTTCTGAGCAATTTTGCGTTTTTCTTCGGCCAGGTATCCGTTGATGGGAATCATTTCCATACGGTCCCGCAGGGCCGGCTGGATGCTCCCTATACTGTTTGCCGTTGTAATGAAAAGTACCCGGGTAAGGTCGTAATCCACATCCAGATAATTGTCATGGAATGTATTGTTTTGTCCCGGATCCAGGACTTCGAGCAAAGCCGAGGAGGGATCTCCCCGGAAATCTGTTCCCACTTTGTCTATCTCGTCCAGCACAATGACCGGATTGGAAGATTTGCTCCGTTTGATGCTTTGGATGATTCTGCCAGGCATGGCTCCGATGTATGTCCGGCGGTGACCACGGATCTCCGATTCGTCATGGAGACCACCAAGCGATATGCGGGCGAAATTCCTGCCAAGGGCCCGGGCAACAGATCTTCCCAAGGATGTCTTGCCAACACCCGGAGGACCGTATAGGCAGAGGATGGGAGATTTCATGTCTCCTTTGAGTTTCAGAACGGCCAGGTGCTCAAGGATTCTTTCTTTTACCGTATCGAGTCCGGAGTGATCCCGGTCCAATACCCTGCGTGCCCGTTTCAGGTCCAAGTTGTCTTTGGTGTATTCCCCCCAGGGGAGCTCCACCAGGAATTGCAGGTAATTGAGTTGTATGCCGTAATCGGGTTGATGGGGATTGGCTCGTTCCAGCTTTTGGACTTCCTTTTCGAATATTTCGGCAATTTCTTTGCTCCATTTCTTTTTAGATGCCTTTTCACGCAGGCTGTCTATCTCTTCCATATCCTGGGTCAGGCCCAGTTCATCCTGAATTGTTTTCAGCTGATTGCTCAGATAATACTCCTTTTGTTGCTGGTCGATTTCGCCACGAACCTTCTGATGGATTTGTTCCTTGAATTTCAGGAGTTCCAAGTGTTTGTACAGAAGCTCCAGCAGTCGCGAAGCACGGTCCTTCAAGGAATCTATGGCCAGTAGGTTCAGTTTTTCCTTGATTCCGTCAAAGTATACGTTGGAGGCAACGAAATTGATTAAAAAATCATCTTTTTCAATGTTCTTGAGGGCAAATTCGGCTTCTCTGGGAATACTGGGCGTCAGCTGAAATATCTGGGCAGCGACCTCCTTGATGCCTTCGACCACCACTTTGTAACTGCTGTCCTCTTCCAAGGGGAGTTTTTCGGGCAAGTATCTGATCTCTGCTGCAAAGTAAGGTTCTCTCTGTACCATGCAGTCAACACTGAAACGGCGGAAACCATGCAGGATAACGGTTATTCCACCCTCAGGCATTTCAATGATTTTCAATATCTTGGCAAGACATCCATGATGGCTGATTGTATCTTCTGCCGGATCGTCATCCAGCGGATTCATCTGTGTCACCGTTCCGACCCACTTATCGTTATCGCTTGAAAAACTTTCTCTCACCAGTTTAATGGACTTGTCCCTTCCCACAGTTATCGGGATCAGTGTTCCGGGGAATACCACGGCATTACGCAAGACCAGTAACGGCAGTATTTGCGGCAATCCGTCTTCTCTGATATTTCCCGAAGGTTCATCCATGTCCATTTCCATTAAGGGGATCACGGTCATTTTGTCACTTAGAATTAAATTCATACTACAAATTCCTCTCCCTTACACAGTCAATCTTCGTGCCATACAGTGTTACTGACAAAATGACCGTTGATCAGATAAATGGAACTTTAATGGAAAAGAAAAGATTCTTCCAGGAAAAAAAGCCATGGTAATTTTGTTTATTGACCGAGTAATCAATACCAATAACCATATCATAATAGGTTACCAGATCGATTCCTATACCTCCGGCATAAAGGAATTGATTGCTAAGGGTGTTGAGTTGATAATTCCATTTATCGTAGGCATACCCCATGTCAAAATGGGCATTGGCATAGATAGATAAATGGATTTTGTTGAACTTTGGTAGAAAAGACAGCCAATTGAGTGTAAAAGTCTTTTTTTTCAGGATGTTGTATTTAATTGTATTGTTTAAAATGGCAAATGATTGTCCGTCAGCTACCGTATATTCATAACCTCGCATCATATTGTTGTCATAACCAATGGCCTTTTCCAGTATGTATGCCTGGGTGTTGGACAGGGAATAACCTCCCGAGAAGACAGTAGAAAAATACCAGCGTGAACCGGGAATTTGTTTGAAATACTGCAATCCCAGGGTAAGCTGGGCATATCGGATCGAGGCATCTGAAGTTACATAGGTGTTCACTCCTGCCTGCACCAAATAGCCGTTCAGTGGGTAAGGGTGATAGTCGCGCTGGTCCAGACGATACTTGTAATTTAGCCTGAAGGCGTTCCGTTGCAGCTTATCGTTGCCCCAATAATGTGGATTCAATTTAAGAACGGTATCTGCCAGTATCGTGAACTCATGCATGAAAGAAATGTTGTGGATCGTTCTGATGTCCGGCCGGAACGAATAATTTATCCTGGTATCCACGGTTTTTTCTAGGATGATATCCGGAATATTGAAACGGGCCGGCTTGTCTTTTTTTGTTATAATATCCAGGTTGTGACTGACATTACCCTGCAGGTCCATGCTCATAAAATGCTTACCTTGCCTGCCTAGTGAAATATCCCTATATCCAAGGAAAACACCCCACTGGTATCCCCCGTGTACGGCCACTACCAGTTTGTGTTTCAATCCCAGAAAATTATCTATACGTGCTCCTGCCTCGATGGTGATCTTGGTGAAGTCACAGTCCTGCAGCCATGTACTCAGGTTTCGCTCCTCCAGTTTAACTTCTACCAAGGGCCATATATACCATCTTTCTTCTACCTGAATGATTACCGTTACCAGGGCAGGATCATCCACTGATCGGAGAGGAGATATCTCTACAAAGTTGAAAAGCAGCAGGTTGTTCAGATTTTCGCGTGCCAGCCTTAACTGTTCAGGAAACTCGGTTTCGGGGATAGTGTCTCCGACTGAAAAGGGCAGTTCCCGCAGAATAATGAAATTTTTGGTGATCTGATTGCCGGTCAGTTCTATGCCGTCTATGCGTAAGTTCTGGCACCATCCCGTTGGCGAAAACATGAAAAAAACGACAGAAGTGAGGAGGACTCGGACAAAGGTAGATTTCATAAGCGCAGATATTTCTCTGTAAGTCTGGACACTGCAAAACGATTCAGGTCCTGCCGGTCTATAACCTGGTAATCTTGTTGAAGGACAAGACCCGGTGTCTGCAGCCGAAGCCTGTAAAAAACTGGATATATTGTCTGGTGGGTTAGCTTGTGTGGTTGTAATTTGATTGTATTGAGCAAGGTAAAAGATCCTGGACCAATCAATTGCCTGAAATCCCCTACTTGTATGAGCTCCTCAAAACTGGTGACAGTAACGGTTTCTATCAGGGGAAATTCATATAATCCTTTCCAGATATCCTTGCCTGTCCGTTGCCTGATGAAAGTGTTGTTTCCCAATCCTATGATGTCCAGGTAATTGAAATAACGATCTCTTGATTCGGGTTTTACCTGTTTTACGGGCAGCTTGTCTGTCAGGCCCTTCAGGAAAGCATAGCACACACTGGTCATAGGACATGATGCACACACCGGGCGCGGAGTGCATACAAGCGATCCGAAATCCATCATTGCCTGATTGAATGAGGCGCTATCATCGCGGGGAAGCAGCGTTCCGGCCAGGTGTTCAAATATTTTTTTTGCACCTATCGTTTCCACGGGTATATCAATGCCAAAAAACCTGGCCAGAATGCGGTATGCATTACCATCCAGGGCCGCAACCGGCATCCCGAATGCAAAAGAGGCAATTGCGGCAGCCGTATACGGTCCAATGCCGTCAAGCTTTCTCAACTGCCCTATATCGGCAGGAAACTTGCCCCGGTATTCTTCCATAATTCTTTTTGCAGTCTTATGCATATTTCGTGCCCGGGAGTAATAGCCCAGACCCTGCCAAAGTTTCAGTACGTCATCTTCGGGGGCTTCTGCCAGATGACGAACTGTCGGATAATTTCGGATGAATTTTCTGAAATAACTTTCTCCCTGTTGCACCCGGGTTTGTTGCAGGATCACTTCAGATACCCATATGGAGTAAGGATCTTTATATTCTTTCCAGGGAAAATTCCGCTGGTTTTTTCTATACCATTTAAGAAGGAGGCTGGTGAAATCCATGGCACAAAGATAGGTATAAACACGTTTTTTATTATTTTTTTAGCTGAAACGTCTTGATATTAAGAATTAAATGTTACTTTTGCAGTCCATTTGAAATGCAATCTATTTAAATAACTCTTAAATTAATCGTATTATGACTAAAGCAGATATCGTAAACGAAATTGCCAAAACAACCGGACTGGAGAAAATCGCCGTACAAAAAGTTGTGGAATGCTTTATGGATAATGTAAAGAACTCTTTGATTCAGAATAACAATGTGTACCTTCGTGGTTTTGGTAGCTTTATATTGAAAAAACGTGCCCAAAAAACGGCTCGCAATATTTCAAAAAACACAACCATTATAATTCCTGAACACTACATACCCGCTTTTAAGCCGGCAAAGGTTTTCATGAATAAAGTGAAAAACAGCGTTAAATAATTTTGTTATGCCAAGCGGAAAGAAAAGAAAAAGGCATAAAATGGCTACGCACAAACGGAAAAAACGTTTGCGCAAGAATCGTCATAAAAAGAAATAAGCCATTAAATGTCTAATGAACCGGGAAACCTAAAGCAACTTTTTTCGAAAAGACACTTTAGGTTTCTTACTTTTGCCACAGAATGGAGAAAGATTTAATTATTGATGTAACCTCTTCCGAAGTGTCTATTGCTTTGTTGGAGAACAAAAAACTGATGGAACTTCACAGGGAGGAGACAAGCGACAATCATTTCTCGGTGGGCGATTTGTATCTGGGTAAGGTCAAGAAGATAATGCCGGCTCTGAATGCTGCTTTTGTCGACATTGGCCATGACAAGGATGCTTTTATACATTATTTGGATCTGGGTTACGCTTTTTCGGCAGTCAATTATTTTACCCAACAAGTGATTGCCAGAAAGAACACTCCGGCAGAAATCTATTCCAGCCTCAAACTGGGCTCGGTATTACCCAAGGAAGGAAAGATTTCTGATATCCTTAAAATGGGACAGTCCGTCCTGGTCCAAATTGTCAAGGAACCCATCTCAACCAAGGGGTCGCGTCTTACTTCCGACATTTCCATAGCCGGACGGAATATGGTATTGCTGCCATTTTCTGAAAAAGTAAACCTCTCTTCAAAGATCAAGCTCAAAGAGGAACGTAGCAGGCTGGAACGGCTTGTCCAGAGCATATTGCCTCCCAATTATGGTCTCATAGTCAGAACTGCTGCCGAAGGTAAAAAGGCTGCCATTCTGGATGCTGAGCTGAATGCGTTGATCCATAGATGGGAAGAATCCTGGTCTGTAATGCGTAAGGGTAAGACCCCTTCGCGTCTATTAACGGAAAATAGCCGCATTACAACCGTGATCCGCGATCTGCTCAACGATACATTCACGAGCATACACGTCAACGATAGTTCCGTATTTGAAGAGATCTGCACTTATGTTGCCACCATTGCCCCTGAAAAAGAGAAGATCGTAAAGCTTTACAAGGGGAAGGATCCGGTATTCGACGCATTTGACATAAACCGTCAGATCAGGAGTTCCTTTGGGAGGGTAGTTCCTTTGAGGCAGGGCATCTATATCATTATAGAGCACACCGAGGCGTTGCACGTAGTGGATGTGAACAGCGGGATCCGCTCGAAGATGGGGAACGGCCAGGAGGATAATGCCTTTGAAGTAAACATGGTTGTCGCCGAGGAACTTGCACGTCAGTTAAGACTTAGGGACCTGGGCGGTATCATTGTCGTCGACTTCATAGACATGGATACGGCGGACCATCGTCGGAGACTCTACAAAAGGATGCAGGAACTGATGGTTTCGGACAGGGCAAAACATAATATTCTGCCTCTGACCAAATTCGGATTGATGCAGATTACCCGCCAACGGGTGCGTCCCGCCATGGAGATCAACACCAGCGAGAAATGTCCCACATGCAATGGAACAGGAAAGATCGCACCCAGCTTACTGTTCACAGAGGATATCGAGAACCAGCTGGCCTTCTTTGCCAATGAGAAGAAACTCAAAAGCGTTGTACTGGAAGTGCATCCCTTTGTGGAAGCCTATCTTACCAAAGGCTTGGTATCCAGGGTCAGAAAATGGTCCAGGAAATACGGATGCCGTCTTAATGTCAGAATCGCACCGGATCTGGCCGTAACGCAGGCCCGGTGGCTGGATCAGAACAATGAAAAGATAGAGCTCTAGGATTGATTGAGCGTTTTGGAAAAGGAGTCCTTCAATGTACAGATCCTGTTAAACACCGGTCTATCCGGTGTTGAGTCGTAATCAGGTACGAAATACCCCAGCCGTTCAAACTGGATACGGACACGCGTATGATCCATTCCGGGAACGGCTTTGTTTACCAGTCCGGCAGCATGATTGTCGATCAAAGCCTTAATGACATTTAGGGAATCCGGGTTTAAAAAGTCTTTATAATCCTTATCTTCCGGGACATTTCCCATATAAGGCTCGGTGAACAGCCTGTCAAACAGGCGGACTTCACCCTCAACGGCATATTTGGCTGACAGCCAATGTATTGTCCCTTTAACGCTTCGCCAGGGGCCTGCCCCTGGTTTTGTTTCCGGGTCATAGGAACAATGCAGTTCGGTAATCCGGCCCTCCTTATCCCTGATTACTTTCTCACAGCGGATAATATAGCCGTATTTAAGCCGGACTTCTCCTCCGGGGCGCAGACGAAAGAATTTTTTGGGTGGATCTTCCATAAAATCATCGCGTTCAATGTACAACTCACGGGTAAAAGGGATCAATCTTTCTCCTGCCTGCGGGTCTTCGGGATTGATAGGAGCTTTCATGTATTCTTCCCCTTCCTGCGGATAATTGGTCAGGACTACCTTTACGGGATCCAGCACGGCCATGCAACGGGGGGCGGTTTTGTTCAATTCTTCCCTTATGCACCATTCCATCAGGGAAATATCTATGACATTATCCCTTTTGGCAACACCCACTTTCTCTGAAAAAAGACGTATCCCGGATGGAGTATATCCCCTGCGTCTCAATCCGCAAATGGTCGGCATCCTGGGATCGTCCCAACCGCTTACAAGCCCAGCCCTGACAAGTTCCAGAAGTTTTCTTTTGCTCATGACCGTATGGGTTATATTGAGGCGGGCAAATTCATACTGATGTGAGGGAAAAATTTCCAGTTTTTCTATGAACCAATCGTAGAGGGGACGGTGAACGTCGAATTCCAACGTACAGATGGAGTGGGTGATCTGTTCTATGGAGTCGCACTGTCCGTGTGCGTAATCGTACATGGGATAAATACACCATTTGTTGCCTGTGCGGTGATGTTCTGCATGTATGATACGGTACATGATCGGGTCCCGCATAAGCATATTGGGATGACCCATATCGATTTTGGCACGAAGCACCCGGCTTCCGTCGGGGAATTCCCCGTTCCTCATCCTGGTGAACAGATCGGTATTTTCTTCTACACTTCTGTTCCTGTAAGGGCTCTCCGTACCTGGAGTAGTAACCGTACCACGACCCAGACGAATTTCTTCCTGCGTCTGATCATCCACGTAGGCGAGTCCTTTCCGGATCAGCTTGTGTGCCCATTGGTATAATTGTTCAAAATAATCCGAGGCATAGAACTCGTCTGCCCATCTGAATCCCAGCCAGAGGATGTCTTCCTTGATGGAGTCCACGTATTCTGTGTCTTCCTTGGTAGGATTGGTATCGTCAAATCGCAGGTTGGTTTTTCCGCCATACCTGAGTGCAAGCCCAAAGTTCAGGCAGATGCTCTTTGCATGACCTATGTGCAGGTATCCGTTGGGTTCCGGAGGGAACCTGGTAATAATGGATTGATATTTGCCCCGGGTCAAATCCTCATGGATGATCTCTTCAAGAAAATTCAGGGAACGTTCCGGCCCTGTCTGTATAATATCTGCATTCATATGCCGTAATGGTTTAAATAACAAAAGTAATCATATTAATGTATATTTGTTGAAAAATTCATCAGATGATTCGTTCAATGACAGGTTACGGAAAAGCCGAAACATCATTTTCGGGGAAAAAATATACCGTTGAAATTCGTTCCGTAAACGGGAAAACCGCGGATATCGGATTCAAAACATCACAAATCCCCAGAGAATATGAATACGATCTGCGTCAATATCTGATCAGGAGGCTTCAGCGGGGGAACATAGATCTTTTCATATCTGTGGACCAGGAAGAGGAAGTGTTGGAGAATACATTTAACGTACGACTGATCAGACAGTATTTCAAAGAATTACAGACCATCTTCGGGGACATGGACCAGGAGGTCAGCTCTACAGACTTGGCTGCCGCCCTGCTTAGGATGCCTGAGGTTAGGGAAGTGCAAAAGAAGGATATTGACCCACCAGTATGGGAAACTCTTGAGAAGTGTATTTTTAAAGCGGCAGAAAACCTGGATGAATTCCGGTGCCGGGAAGGCGACCGCCTGGGTCAGGACCTGATTTCACATATCGACAACATAGAGGCATACCTTCAAAAAGCAGAAGAGCTGGACCCGGAAAGAATCCTGTCTGTGAAAAAACGACTGGAAGATAAATTATCCGGATTACGTGACGAGATTGCCTTTGATCAGAACCGTCTGGAACAGGAATTGATCTATTATCTTGAAAAAGCCGATATAAGCGAAGAACGAGTACGTCTGCGGCAACATTGCGCCTATTTCAGGCAGACTATGGAACAGGAAGAATTCGCCGGACGGAAACTGTCATTTATTTCCCAGGAAATGGGCAGGGAGATCAACACGCTGGGATCCAAGGCAGCACATGCGGGAATGCAGCAATATGTAGTTATGATGAAAGACGAACTGGAAAAAATTAAAGAACAAGTGCTCAATGTACTTTAAAAAATTATTTATTCTGTTGCTTTTCACGCTTTTGCTCACCTCGTGCATAGAGCGCGAAGCGTATTTGTTTACCTATACAGTGGAAGGTGAAGTGAAAAATATTGTGAATATGCCCTTGCAAGGCATCGAGGTGATCATGCACAGATCTTATGACAAAAAACACGAAGCGGATACGGCATTAACGGATTCCCAGGGAAAGTATACCGTAGCAATGACCCTCACATCACGTCAGCGGGTATTTATTGTGGAATACTCCGATCCCGGGCTCAAGTACAGAGATACCCTCAGACGGTTCACATTCGGGGATCAAACAGATAAATCCGTGCAACACCAGATGTTTAAGATTTTCGATTCTATGATGCTCAGATCCAGGACCCAGGTAGATCCTTTTTAAGGTCCGGGAGGTGGTCTGGTCAGGATATCTTGCTGTAATCTGCATGCCTGTTGCCCAGAATTTTAAGCTGCTTAACAAGGAGTTTGTGTTTTTCTGATTCCAGAAGGGGGTCTTCGTCCAGCACCTTCCGGGCTTCCATGCGTGCCCATTCAAGAATCTGCCCGTCTTTTGCCAGGTTGGCGATATGAAGGTCAAAGATAAGACCGCTTTGGGCAGTCCCTTCCAGGTCTCCCGGTCCGCGCAGCCGCATGTCCGCTTCTGCAATCTCAAATCCGTTATTCGTTTCACACATGAGTTTAAGACGTTCCCTGGCCTCTTTGCTCAGGGCTTTCCCTGTCATCAGAATACAATATGATTCTGCAGCACCGCGTCCCACGCGTCCGCGAAGTTGATGCAACTGTGACAATCCAAATCTTTCTGCGCTTTCAATGACCATGACCGTCGCATTGGGAACATCCACACCCACTTCTATGACCGAAGTAGCGATCAGAATCTGTGCCTGTCCCCTGACAAACATGTCCATATCAAAAGCCTTGTCCTGCGATTTCTGTTGTCCGTGAACCACGGCTACTGAATAAAGGGGAGCGGGGAAAGCCAGGGCAATATCGCGATAACCTGTTTCCAGGTTTTCGTAATCCAATTTTTCCGATTCACGGATCAGCGGATAGACAATGTAAACCTGTCTTCCATCCCTGATCTGTTTTCTCATAAAGGAATAAACCGTTCCCCTGCGTGATGCGGGATAGTGGATCGTCCGGACCGGCTGTCTTCCCGGAGGCAGCTGATCAATCACCGACACGTCCAGATCGCCGTAGAGCGTCATGGCCAGGGTCCTGGGGATGGGAGTGGCCGTCATGACCATGATGTGGGGCGGGAATCCTTCTGTTTTTTCCCATAGTCGCGCCCTTTGTTCCACCCCAAAGCGGTGCTGTTCATCTATAACGACAAAGCCGAGCTTCTGGAATGTTACGGTATCTTCAATAAGGGCATGTGTGCCTATGAGCAAATGCAGCGAACCGTCCTGTAATGATTCATGGAGCAGTTTGCGTTCAGCCGGTTTGGTGGATCCGGTCAACAATCCTATCTGCACGTTTTGCCCTTCCAGAAAGCGGGTAATGGTGTTGTAATGCTGGTTGGCAAGGATCTCTGTCGGGGCCATCATGCAGGCCTGGTACCCGTTATCTATGGCGATCAACGCACACAACAGGGCAACAAGCGTTTTACCGCTACCCACGTCACCCTGCAGCAACCTGTTCATCTGGCTGCCGCTCCGCAGATCGGCGCGGATCTCCCTGATCACACGTTTCTGTGCCTCGGTCAATTCAAAAGGCAATCTTTTAAAACATTCATTGAATGCTTTTCCTACTTTAAGAAATGGCAAACCGTTCTCGGCCCTCAGACGGACTGACCGCTGTTTGAGCAATCCCAGCTGTATATAAAACAATTCCTCGAATTTCAGTCTTGTCCGGGCAGCCTGCAGGTTTTCGAGGCTCTTTGGAAAGTGGATCTCTTCCAGGGCCATAGGCAGGGGCATCAACTTAAGTTGCCTTATCATGTATCCGGGCAATGTTTCCTGAATCTGTCCCTCCATACGGGACAGGACCTGAGCCATCAGACGTGAAAAGACTTTCTGGGTAAATCCTTTGTCCCGGAGCGATTCGGTAGAAGAATACACTGCCTGGAGTCCGGCACTGCCCCTGAGGCTCTGGTCATCGGGGATATCCATGTCGGGATGTACCAAGTTAATCCTGGCGTTGAAGAGGGTAGGTTTTCCAAATACAATATATTCTGTGTTCAGTTTGATTTTATCCTTGATCCAGCGGATCCCCTTGAAAAAAACGAGTTCAACCGTTCCTGTGGGATCTGCCAGAAGCACGACCAATCTTTGTTTGCGCGGCCCGGCTCCAGCGATCTTCATATCCCTGACTACTCCCCGGATCTGTATATATGCCAGATCGGGATTAATTTCGTTGATGGCGTAAAAGCGTGTTCTGTCAATGTAACGGAACGGGTAATGCTTGATCAGGTCTCCAAAAGTAGTGATATCCAAATTTTTTTCCAGCTCCCTGGCACGCCGGGGACCTACTCCCTGAAGAAATTGTATGTTCGTATCCCATAAGGAAACCATAGCCGTACAAATATAACGATAACTTGCGTATATTTGTAGCATGGATATTCCGGGAAACATTCTCTGGCTTCTGTTTAGAGATATCATGAATAAATTATAAGATTATGCATAAAAAAATTATAGTCGGGATCACGCAGGGCGATACGAACGGAATCGGTTATGAAGTACTTATCAAGGCACTGGCAGACAGTCGTATCAACGAACTCTGTACTCCAGTCATCTATGGTTCTTCCCGGTTGCTTGGATATTACAAAAAATTGTGTTCCGGAGTGGAAAATTTTAATGTTCATATAACCCAGTCAGCCTCTGATCTTCATTTCAGGATGGTGAACCTGATCCCGTGTGTTTCTGAGCAGTTTATGGCCGAGCCTGGAAAAATGACCGAAGAAGGAGCACAGGCAGCCTTGCAGTCCCTGGAACGTGCCATTGAAGATCTGCGCGATGGAAAGATACAAGTACTTGTAACGGCTCCTTTCAATAAACAGAATATGAACCGGGAGGGATTTGCTTTCCCCGGACATACCGAGTATCTGGCCGATGCCTTTGGGATTGCCGATCCCCTTATGGTTCTCTGCAGTCCCGGACTGAGGACAGGAGTGGTTACAGGTCATATTCCCGTGAGCAGCATCCCGTCCGCATTATCAAAAGAGAAAATACGGGAAAAGATCATGTTGCTAAATGAAACATTAAAAAATGATTTTACCATCCGGCAGCCCAGGATAGCCGTACTGGGACTGAATCCGCACGCCGGTGACGGCGGGCTGATAGGAACGGAAGAACAAGAGATCATAACCCCGGCTATAGAAGAGACCAACAAGAACGGAATACTGGCTTTTGGACCTTATCCGGCAGATGGTTTCTATGCAGTGGCTGAATTCAGAAAATTTGATGCCGTACTGGCCATGTACCATGATCAGGGACTGATCCCCTTCAAGGCGTTGTCGTTCAGCCAGGGTGTCAATTTCACAGCCGGCCTTCCGGTGATCAGAACATCCCCCGACCACGGGACCGCATACCGTCTGGCAGGGGAAGACAAAGCATCGCCGGAATCCATGCTGGCCGCCATTTTCATGGCTTGTGACGTTTACCGGACTAGGAAGAGGAATAAAGAAGCCATGGCAGACAGATTGCATGAAGGTTGATATTTTTACAGATGGGTCCGCACTGGGGAATCCCGGTCCTGGCGGATATGGTGTCATTCTTCAATCGGGCAGGTATTATAAAGAACTTTCTGCCGGTTACCGAATGACCACCAACAACAGGATGGAGCTGTTGGCAGTTATAGTGGGTCTGGAAGCCCTTAAAAAGCCCGGTACCCAGGTATGTGTTTACTCCGATTCCACCTATGTTGTCCGTGCCGTTGAAGAAGGCTGGCTGGATAACTGGCAATCTAAAGATTTCCGTAAAAAAAAGAATGTCGATCTGTGGAAGCGTTATCTGGATGTTGCTTCACGGCACAAAATCCGTTTTATCTGGGTTAAAGGTCACGCTGGTCATCCCCAAAATGAAAAATGCGACCGCCTGGCAGTAACCGCAGCATCTGCACCTGTTGAAGCATTACTGGAAGATGACGGATTTATCGCTGTGACTCCATGATCGCCTGCAGGCCACCGGTAATCATATTTCGGCCCTTATCGGTGGTTTGCGTCAGGTTCTCCCCGGGTCCCGAATCCGGGTCTGTTAAGTAAGGCGAACATATACTTTTTGTATGCCTCAACGCCTTCCTGGTCAAAGGGATTCACCCCCAGGATGTAACCGCTGATACCACAGGCCTTCTGGAAGAAATACAGAAGGGCCCCCAGGTTATAAGCGTTTAGGGAAGGGATTTCAATACGCAGATTGGGTACTCCCCCGTCCACGTGTGCCAGGCAGGTTCCCAGTTCCGCCATTTTATTGCATTCATCTATATGCTTTCCGGCCAGATAATTCAATCCATCAGCATCCTCCAGATCTTCAGGGATGGTGAGTGAACGATTTGCCGAGGCAACGCTGATGACTGTTTCAAACAAATGCCTTTCCCCGTCCTGAATGTACTGCCCCATGGAATGGAGGTCAGTGGTAAAATCTACACCTGCGGGGAATATGCCTTTATGCTCTTTTCCTTCGCTTTCCCCAAAAAGCTGCTTCCACCATTCGGTAACGTAATGCAGCTTGGGATGAAAATTGACCAGTAATTCTATCTTTTTACCCTTACTGTAAAGCGCATTGCGCAAGGCGGCGTATTTGACAGCTGGGTTGTCCGCCTTTTTTTCTGCCGTAACATGTTCCATATTAAGAGCTCCGGCTATCAGATCTTCAATGTCAATGCCGGCCAAGGCTATGGGAAGCAGCCCCACCGGGGTCAGAACAGAAAAACGTCCGCCAACATTATCGGGGATAACGAAACTGCGGTATTCCTGTCTGTCAGCCATATGGCGCAATGCACCACGTGATTTGTCGGTAATCGCCACGATCCGGCGTTTTGTTTCTTCTTTTCCGTAACGCCCCAGAATGTGTTGTTTGATAAGCCGAAAAGCGATGGCCGGTTCAGTCGTGGTTCCGGATTTTGAGATCACGATACAGGCGATCGAACGGGTTTTCATTAAATCGTCCAACTCGGCCAGGTAGTCTTCTGATATATTCTGACCTGCAAAAACGATCTGTGGTCCTGCAGCGGACAGCCAGAAAGAAAAAGAGTGGGAGAGGGCCTCTATGACGGCTTTGGCTCCCAGATAAGACCCTCCAATACCAATGACCACTACCAGTTCAACATCTTTTTGCCAATCGTTACAGATGTTTTTTATCTGATCTATGAGTTCCTGCGGTGTGCCTGAAGGCAGACCGATCCAGCCCAGGAAATCAGATCCCTTGCCCTGCCCTGATTCCAGGAGTTTAAGAGCTTCAATGGCTTTTTTTTGCCATCCGGCATATTGGTTCTCTGGTATGAATCTGAGTGCAGAACATTCATTGATTGTAATGATGTCTTTCATGGATTATTTCAGTTGTTCGCTTAATGCTTTGAAAACGATTGCGGGGGAACGGAACTCATGCAGCACTTTGTACATGGCATCTGCGATCGGCATATCAACCTTATATTTTTTGTTAATTTCGTGGATGCAGGAAGTGGCATAATAACCTTCCGCCACCATGTTCATTTCCAGTTGCGCCGTCTTGGTGGAATAGCCCTGTCCGATCATATTGCCAAAGGACCGGTTTCGGCTGAATTGTGAATAACAGGTTACCAGCAGATCTCCCAGGAATCCCGACAGGGATGTGTTTCTTCCCTTATCGGGATATGAACGGTTCAGAAAAGCACGGATTTCCTGGTATGCGCAGGAAACCAGTACTGCCTGAAAATTATCCCCGTAGCCTAGCGCACGGCTCATCCCCGAGGCGATGGCATAGATATTTTTCAGGACAACGGCATATTCAAGGCCATAAATGTCCGTTCCGGTACTGGTCCGGATATAGGGACAGCGGAATGCCTCGGCAAGTTTCCTGGCGGTCCTTTCTTTTTTGCAGGTGACGCTCAGATAGGAAAGTCTTTCCATGGCCACCTCCTCGGCATGAACAGGGCCGGCAATGACCCCGATGTTGTCATAGGGAATATTGTGAATCCTGTTGAAATACTCGGTGACAGAGATATTTCTTTCCGGAATAAGCCCCTTAATGGCTGTGACTATGAATTTATTATCCAACGGGGCTGCCATCTGTATCATTTCGCCGATGAAATACGTAGAGGGGATACAGAATATCAGTACGTCCCCTTCCCGGATGACCTTATTGATATCGGCGCTCATCATCAGCCGCCGGATATCCAGTTTTGCAGCCTGGAGGTAATGCGGATTGTGCTTGTTTTGTATGATGAAATTGATTATATCCTGATCCCGCACGTACCATAACACTTCTTCCTGTGTATCCAACAGGATCTTGACAAGCGCAGTCGCCCAGCTACCCGATCCGATTACTGCATATTTGGTGTTTTCGTGAAAAATACTCTTCATAGAAATTCCTGTATGGACTGGCAAAGATAAGCTTAATTTGTCTACCTTTACACTTTTAAACAATAGATATAGAATGGTGAATTCGTACTGCTCTGACAAATATCAGTATACAATGGGTAAAACTTTTGTTGACAGAGGATTGGACAAAACTACAGCCATATTCAACATGTTTTATCGCACCGCCCCTGATAACAATAACTGGGCTGTGGTAAGTGGCATCAATGAGGTATTGGAAATGATCGGGGGATTTGGCACGCAAACTGAATCCTTTTTTAGAAAATTTCTTCCAGAGGAAAGTTACAGGGATTTCTGCCGTATGCTAACCTCTGTAAAATTTACGGGTGATGTTTATGCCATGGAAGAGGGGCAGATCGCATTTCCCCGTCAGCCTGTTATTACCGTTGTCGCACCGTTGCTCGAGGCACAAATTCTGGAGACACCCCTTCTGACCATTATGAACCATCAGATGGCTGTGGCAACAAAGGCTTCCCGCGTTACAAGAAGTACCAGTAAACCGGTAAGTGAATTCGGGTCCCGCAGGGCACACGGACCCTGGGCAGCGCTCCACGGAGCGAAAGCAGCCTATACGGCCGGATGTGTGAGCACTTCCAATATTCTCGCCACTATAGTATTCGATATTCAAAGCACCGGGACCATGGCACATAGCTACGTTACTGCTTTCGGCTGCAGCGTAAAAAGCGAATACGTAGCTTTTGATTTTTATATCAAAAGCCACAGGGGAGAAGGCCTGATTTTACTTGTAGATACATATGACACGCTCAGAAGCGGAATCCGGAACGCCATTGCGGCATTCAAAGCCAATAACATAGATAATACCTATGAACCGTTCTACGGGATCCGGCTGGATAGCGGTGACCTTGCCTACCTTTCGCGAAAGTGCCGTGAAATCCTTGACCGTGAGGGATTTAGCCGCTGTTTGATATTTGCGTCTAATGCCCTGGATGAATACCTGATATCGGATCTGGAACGCCAGAATGCAGCTATCGACTGTTACGGGGTTGGGGACGCCATTGCCACCAGTAAACACAATCCCTGTTTCGGAAATGTATATAAAATGGTCCAGATAGATAACACTCCTGTTCTGAAACTTTCTGAGGATAAAGCAAAAGTCATTAATCCGGGCTTCCAGATCACCTACAGAATATACCAGAATAACGAAAGCAAGGCCGATGTGACATGCCTGCGGGGTGACCGGCTGGCTGCAGCCATTGAAGAAGGAAAGGAGATTTTGCTCAGGGATGAATATGACCAGACCAGGAAAACTACTTATGGGGAGGGATCCTACGTAGCGGAAAAATTACAGCACAAGGTCATGGAAAACGGAAAACGTTTGCGGCCAGACACCACAGCGCAGGAAAAACGTGACAGATATCTCTCGGAATTGTCCTGCATGAACCCGACAGAACGCAGGATCATCAATCCTCATTACCACAAGGTGGACATATCTGATGATCTGTACGATTTAAAAATGAAACTGATTTATACAATAAAAGAAGAACTGAACCATGTATGAACAAGCCAGAACACACATAGTAGTGGATATGCTGAATGATTTTATATCCGGAACGATGGCCTGTCAGAATGCCGAGAATGCCATGATTCACAGCATAAATTACATCAACACGCATCCGGATGACAAGGTGGTTTACGTATGCGACACACATCCGGTCAATCATTGCTCTTTTACCGGACACGGAGGTCAGTGGCCTCCTCATTGTGTAGTCAATACTTCCGGGGGAGAGATCTATCTTTCCTATTACACCCGCGTGAACGATCCCAATATGAGACCACATCTGATGAGGATATTTCGTAAAGGCACAGATACCGGGAAAGAAGAATACTCCGGGTTCAATGCCGCCCGTTCCGACGGAACCCTGTTGCATAAAGTTTTGACAAAACAGGTCATTGTAAGCGGGATAGCCACAGAATTTTGTGTTTATGAAACGGTCAAGAATCTTGTCGAGGCCGAATTTGATGTGCAAGTGCTTCTGGAAGGGCTCGCCTATGTGAACCAGAAGGATCACAGGGCTGCTATTGAAAACATGAAAAGTCTGGGCGTAAAATTTATCTGAGAACAAGTTATGCAAGCCATTGGTGTTGATCTGGGCGGAACAAAACTGCATGCTGCCCTTTTTTCCTTGGCGGGAGAGATCCTTTTAGACCGGACTGTACTGCTGGAAGGTCGTACGGGAAACCAGGTTGCCGGGCTGATAACTGCGGTTTGTAACTTGTTGTTGAAGGAACAGGGAATACCTGTTGAAGAGGAAAAGAAGATAGGCATTTGCGTTCCGGGGATCGCCGATAATCATACAGACAGAGTATGGGCACCCAACATACCCGGCTGGGGAAGTTTTCCCCTAAAAGAATACATCACAGGGGCCATACCCAACACAGAAGTTATCATTGCCAGCGACAGGACCTGTTATATATTGGGAGAAGCTTCACTTGGCGTTGCCAGGGGGTGTTCAGACGCGATTTTTATGAGTATCGGAACGGGAATCGGAGCCGGTATCATGACCGATGGGCGGGTAATCCATGGCTCTGCAGACATAGCCGGGGCTGTCGGCTGGATGGCCATGCAACCGCCTTTTGTGGATGAATACAGTAACAGCGGATGTTTAGAAACATATGCTTCCGGAACGGGGATCGCGGCTCAGGCACGCAAGCTGTCCGGTCAGCCGGGTGTATATCCCGATGCCCGGTCGGTATTTGAAGCTTATGAAAGGGGCAATACCGTAGCTTTGCGCGTAATCGACAAAGCGGTTGAATTATGGGGAATGGCCGCGGCTAACCTTGTCAGCATATTTAATCCCAGTAAAGTTATTTGGGGAGGGGGTGTATTCGGACCGGCTGTGCGCTTTCTGGACCGGATCTATTACGAAGCCTGCAAATGGGCTCAACCCATCAGTATAAGACAGTGTCGTTTTGAAGCTTCGGGCCTGGCTCAGAAAGCAGGGATCCTGGGTGCGGGGCGTCTGGCTTTGGAAGCAATGAAAGCTTATGAAGAAAAATAAAATTCTCGCCGCCGGTTATGCCGGCATCCTTTTTTTTGGTATCTCATTTCTGACACTGGGCTCAATATTGCCGTCACTCAGGGATACGCTTGATCTGAATATGTCACAGTCATCGGCACTGGCCGGCATCCTTCCTCTGGGAGTATTGGCCGGTTCCGTAGTGTTCGGCCCTTGGTGCGACCGTTTTGGCTACAAAATGCCATTTCAGACAGCTGCAGCCATGGTCATTCTGGGATTCATAGGACTGGCCTCATTCAGGTCTGTCCCCTGGCTGGGGGCATGCGTTCTGGTCACGGGAACCGGAGGAGGCATTCTGAATGGTGCCTGCAATGCCCTGGTCAACGATGTATCGGACGATAGCCGCAGAAGCTCCAATCTGAGCATCCTGGGTGTCTTTTATGGAATAGGCGCCCTGATAATGCCATTGATCCTGGGGATCTTTGACTACGTACCCTACGTGTTGATTCTCCGGGTTATGGCGGTTTTCCTGTTTTTGATATTTATATATTTCAGTTTGATACGTTTTCCCGAGGCTAAAGTCCGTCAGGGTTTTCCTATAAAAGAAGGTCTTTTGATGCTTCATCAGCCAGCCCTGTTGTTCTTTAGTTTTATCCTTTTTTTCCAATCGGCGCTGGAAGGATTGTGCAGCAACTGGATCCCCATTTATCTGCAAGAAAGCAGTATTTACGGATTACCTCAGCAGAATGCACTTTTTCTGCTGACCTTTGTAGTTGTGGGCATGACGGTGGGCAGAATACTTTTGAGCTGGTTTTCACTCCGGTATGCTCCCTGGAAGATACTCTGGGCATACCTCTTCCTTACAGCAGCCGGTTTTGCCGGACTCTTTGCCGGCATACCCCCACTGATCTCCGTGATCCTCACAGGAACAGGGTTAGGAGCAACATTCCCGGTAATCATTTCCTACATCGGATCCAGGTATAAAGCTTTATCCGGGACAGCTATCGGGATAGCCATGGTCATAGCCTTGGCAGGCAACACTTTATTGAATTATTTACTGGGTTTTCTGCCAATTCGCGTTTTTCCCTTATATTTGTTGAGCATTTGGGCAGTGATGACATTGCTCTACCTGATAATGACTCGTAAACTGGATCTTTCAAAGAATCATTAAATTCATAGCTTATGCTGGCAAAAGAATGGCTTGACAACGTACGCAGCCTGCAGAACAAGATAGAGGAAACACAGACAGACAATATTCAAAAAGCAGCCGTTGTTATGGCAGACAGCATTGAGGCCGGACGGTGGGTACATACCTTTGGTTGCGGTCATGCCACACTCCCCATAGAGGAAATGTATCCCCGCATTGGAGGGTTTGTGGGATTTCATCCCCTGATAGAACAACCCCTGACTTTTTTTACAAGGATCACCGGGGAAAGCGGCATACATCAGTTCCTTTTCCTGGAACGGGCAGAAGGGTATGGCACGGCCATCATGAGTTCCTGGAATTTCGACCCCCGCGACACACTCTGGATCTTTTCCCATACGGGGATCAACGCCGTTAATATAGACGTGGCGCTGGAGGCAAAAAAACGCGGGATGAAAGTGATCGTTTACGGATCAGCTGCAGAGTCGCAGGGAAAAAAGCCTCGGCATTCCTGCGGGAAGAACCTTTTCCAGCTGGCCGATATCGTTGTGGATTCCTGTGCTCCCCTGACAGATGCTTCTGTTACGCTTAAAAACCATTTTGACAAGATCGGCCCTGTTTCGACCATGTGTTTTGTGACATTGGTCTGGATGACGGTGACTACCTGTGCCGGCATACTTGCCGACAGAGGCGTCCGGCTGCATATTCATCCTTCCCACAATATTCCCGGCGATACTACTGCCAGGGAAAGATTGGACGGTTGTATAGAAGCCTACAAAAAAAGATCGTTTGGATTATAAATTTAATTTGAATCGTTTATGAAAAAACTGATTTTAAGTCTGTTACTGATGATCCTGGTCACCGGGGCCTATGGGCAGATCAGCAGATCTTCTCACAATGACTGGTACAGGAATGAACTGTTTATTGAACCGGCACGCTTTTTCGAAGGGACCTTTGCCATCGGTTACCAAAGAAACTTTTACAATTCTGCCATATCGCTCATGCCTTCAATAACGCTTATGGGAGAATCCATATTTCGCAATGAGGACAGTTTTTACAGCGAGATGGAAGGATTTGGGCTGGAAGGTATCTATAAAGTTTATTTTGCGCGAATGCCGCGAAAGGCACAGGTTTACCTGGGGCCTTACGTAGCCTACCGCTATCTCAAGGAAAAGAACAGATTACCCGATTACATTATTATGGACGATTATCCACACTTGAATTTTAACAGTGACCTCAATACTTACTATAACACCATAATGGCGGGCATCTTATTTGGCGTGCATTTCATGTGGGGGAGATTTACTTTAGATATAAATGTGGGTGGAGGCATTCGTTACCCGTCTGTTACCGGGTTCCGCGAAGATATTAGAAACGATTTTGTTTCTGTGCCTACCGGATTCGGGGAGTTCGGATACAAAGGTGTAGTTCCCAAAGGTAATGTAACACTGGGTGTAGCCTTCTAATTATGCAAAGACTATTATTATGCTGCCTGGGGATGCTATTGTCTTCAGGTTTTTCCTTAGCACAAGTTATTGAACAGCCGGCAACATGGAACTATAGTGTTGTCAGGACTCGGGATAACGAATACGAAATCCGTTTTACGGCTTCGCTCAAAGAATCCTGGCACATGTATGATCTGGGACCCTATGAGAACGGGCCTCAGCCTACACGGTTCACATTCGACCTGCCCGGGGGGGTATCCCTGGTAGAAGGTATGCAAATGGAATCGCCGCCTACTAAAGAATACGATCCCTTGTTTGAAATGGTTATTGGATCGTTCGGAGGAACGGGTGTGTTTATTCAGAAAATACGACTGGAAATTCCTGCCGCGACCATACACACTGTTGTGGAATGGCAGGTTTGTGACGGAAGTTCCTGCCTACCCCCGGAAGAGGAGTCCTTTGAAATAAAACTGGGAGAGGGCCCTGTGACAGCGACTGAACCTACCGGCACAGAACCTTCAGAAGCATCCGCTTCGCTATGGGGAATCATCCTGCAGGCGATTGCATTTGGACTGGTGGCATTGTTGACCCCATGTGTCTTCCCCATGGTGCCCATGACTGTTTCGTTCTTTTTACGGGGCAGTGAAGATAAACGCAAAAACCGTCTGAATGCAGCTTTGTACGGGATCTTCATTGTAATGCTTTACACGCTACCCATAGCCATCATCATAGGGATCACCTATTTCACCGGAGGAGCCTCGGTAACGGCCAATATCTTTAACTGGCTTGCCACCCACTGGATCCCCAATATCCTATTCTTTATTCTTTTCCTGGTCTTTGCCGCATCGTTCTTTGGGGCGTTTGAACTGGTACTGCCTGCAAAATGGACCACAAAGACAGATGCCAAAGCCGACAGGGGAGGGATCCTGGGGATCTTTTTCTTGGCGTTGACACTGGTGCTGGTCTCTTTCTCCTGTACCGGACCCATTGTGGGGGCGGTCCTGATCAAATCTACGCAGGGAGCGGTCTGGGAACCTATTGTGACCATGTTCGCTTTTTCCGTGGCTTTTGCATTGCCGTTTACCATACTGGCGTTTGTTCCCTCGTTACTTAAGCGTCTGCCCAAATCGGGAGGGTGGCTTAATTCGGTAAAGGTGATACTGGGATTTATAGTACTGGCATTTTCCTTAAAATTCCTGAGCACCGTTGACCAGATCTATCGGTGGAGGCTGCTTGACCGCGAAATATACCTTGCCTTATGGATTGTCATTTTCTCCCTGCTGGGATTTTACCTGTTGGGAAAGATCCGGTTCCGTCACGACACACCGACAGAATATATAGGCGTATTCCGTTTTTCCCTGGCCATTGCAGTCTTTTCCTTTGTTGTTTATATGATCCCGGGAATGTGGGGTGCCCCTTTGAACGCCATATCGGGTTACCTGCCACCTGTCAGTACCCAGGAATTTGTTATGGGCGGACCTTCAGTTGCGCCTGCGCCGGTACAAAATACTTCTGAAAGAAAATACGGAGATCTTTTTAGCCTGCCCTACGGTCTGGAAGGGTTTTTCAATTACAGCGAAGCCATGGAATATGCCCGGCAGAACAACAAGCCGGTATTCCTGGATTTCACGGGACTGGGCTGCGTCAATTGCAAGGAAATGGAAGCAAGGGTATGGAGCGATCCGCGGGTACAGGAACTGTTACGAGAAAAATACGTGATACTTGCCCTTCATGCCGATGCAAAGAATCAGGCCGAGGAAAGCGATTGGGTGACCGATGAACGCGGACGGGAATTATGTACCCTTGGAAGGATCAATTCCTGGTTTGTACGAACCCGTTATCAGGTCAATGCACAACCCACTTATATTATTCTGGACGGAGAAGGCAAACCTTTGTTACCTCCCCGGACCTATGACCTGGATGTTGACCAATACGTAAGGTTTCTGCAGGAAGGACTGGAAGCCTTTTATAAATAAAGCATTATGCAGGACATACAACTTTTTTTTAACAACCTCAGCGGTTTGTTATGGGGTTGGCCTATGATCATCATCCTGCTGGGAACACATGTATTTTTGACCATTCGGCTGAAATTCCCACAACGGAAAATTTTTAAGGGTATTGCCCTGTCTGTGAAAAGTGACGGGGATTCCAAAGGAGATGTCAGCCAGTTTGGTGCCCTGGCAACAGCCCTGGCAGCTACCATTGGTACAGGCAATATCATTGGTGTCGCTACCGCTATATCGCTTGGCGGACCGGGTGCTGTACTATGGTGTTGGCTAAGTGGTGTTTTTGGCATAGCGACAAAGTATTCAGAAGGACTGCTGGCTGTTAAATACCGGGTAAAAACCTCGGACGGGACCATGATGGGTGGTCCCATGTATGCGCTAGAGGGCGGATTGCACATGAAATGGCTGGCTATCCTGTTTTGCGTTTTTACCGTTTTTGCGGCTCTTGGAATAGGATGTTCGGTACAGGCCAATTCCATCTCGACCATGATGTACGAATCGTTCCATATACCTCATTATGTATCTGGTATTGTGATGACTGTCCTGGTTGCTCTGGTGATTTTTTTTGGTATAAAGGGTATTGCCAGGGTATGCAGCATCCTGGTTCCTTTTATGGCTGTTTTTTATATTCTGGGCTGTCTGATCATCCTGGTGATGAATGCCGGTTTTTTAGGTGAAGCCGTATCGTTGATCGTTAAATCGGCTTTCTCGGCCAAAGCCGTAGGCGGCGGGCTTGCCGGAGGCGGATTGATGGTAGCCATGCGATACGGAATTGCCAGGGGACTTTTTTCCAATGAATCCGGGATGGGTTCGGCCCCCATTGTGGCTGCCGCCGCACAAACCCGCAATCCGGTAAGACAGGCGCTTGTGTCTTCTACCGGAACTTTTTGGGATACCGTTATTATCTGTGCCCTTACCGGGCTTGTACTTGTAACAAGCATCCTGCGATACCCAGACATCGATTACCATCAGGGTGCGCTACTTACTAAAATGGCCTTTAGCAAGATAACTTTTTTTGGACCTTTAATCCTTACAGTGGGGCTTATTACATTCGCCTTTTCCACTATTCTGGGCTGGTCTTATTATGCAGAAAAAGCCATTGAATACCTGGGCGGCAAAAAAATCATTAAGGCATATCGATTGGTGTGGGTGGCTGCTGTTTATGTGGGATCTGTAGTCAACCTGGCCATGATATGGAATATTGCCGACTGTATGAATGCCCTCATGGCCATTCCAAATCTTATATCCCTCCTGTTCCTGAGCGGTGTGCTGGTTAAAGAAACTAATAAATACCTCTGGGGCGGCAAGTTGGACGAAACTGATTGAATAATTTTTTTTAAATGCACTTGAGAAAACAAAACTATTTACAGATAGTTATCGCACCAGCTTTGATCTTGTGGCCAGCTTACACTTATGCCTCCACTATTGAACACAACCTGAATAACGTAACTTGCCTCAGGTGTTCTTCCAATAACACTGCTTCCGTCTAATGCATAGCCGCCGTTAACGTATAGCCTCCATGTTCCGTAATTTGGTACAGAAAAAGCTTCTGAATAACGGTTCCCATTTACGGGGTCAACTACAATATATTCCGAGGCCCATTCATACCAGGAAACTACCTCGGAAGGGAAAGTTATAATTTCTTCTTCGTCACCTTCATCCCAGCCTCCAATGGGAATAGATACCAGTTCTATTTCTTTTTTAAAAATCCTTACATTGGAATATACAATTGAAGAAGGGATACGGTCAAGCAAAATTTTAACATGTTCATCAAAGGAAAGAGATTCTACACCATCTACTTGACTTAGATATGGTTCTCCTGATTTTGTCTGAATATTATCTGCATTTTGGATTATTTCAGGAGTGCCTTTACTACATGATGCAGAAACGAATAATAGCAATAAAATACAAACTTTTTTCATGGCATTTAATTTAATTAATTGTTTCACAATATAATTCTCAAGTGCATAATGAATTTTGGTCATTGTAGTATAAACTCCTGAAAAGAAGTCTTATCTACTTTTATTAATTCTTGTCAATCAGGGAGATTATTGACAAAGAATAATAATAAAGCATCCCTTAAAGGGATAACTGTGTGTGGTGAATTTTTGGAACGTAGTGAGAATCTTTACCAAGATAATCAAAATATCAATTAAAATGTAAAAGTTAAGACTTCATCTGACAGTAAGACATTTTTTGCCTCTATCGAGGCAATGCGTTTTCCAAGGTATTTTCTCTTGGAATGATAGACGGGAAAGAGGGGCTGATTTGCCCCTTTTGACCATTCCAGTCGGTCAGATTATCCCTCGCAGGTTGGTCGCCACCAGAGCCTGTTTCCGTTTCATCTGACAGAGGTAAAGATACAACATTTTGGGAATGATTGTTTAGCAGTTTTTCTTTTGCCAGAGGCAAGCTATCGTTCCAGGTTTGCATCGGAGTTTTTCCATAACAGTATTTTCCTGAATGCGGACGCTCATTGTTGTAATAATCCAGCCACACGTCAACATCTGCCTGTAGTTCTTCAATTGACTGGTAAATCTTTTTTCTGAATGCGATAGCATAAAACTCATCCTGCATGGTCCGATGAAACCGTTCACAAATGCCATTCGTTTGCGGGCTTTTTGCTTTTGTTTTTGAATGGTCAATATCTTCAATTGCAAGATATAATTGATATTCATGGTGTTCTCTTGCTCCACAGTATTCAGTGCCCCTGTCGGTGAGTATCCGCATAAGAGGAATGCCGTATTTATCATACAAAGGGATTACCCTGTCATTCAAGGTATCTGCAGCAACCAAAGCTATTTTCCGGTCATATATCTTGGCGGTGGCAACTTTTGCGTAAGTATCGATAAATGTTTGTTGGTAAATCTTACCTACTCCTTTGATGTACCCAACATAATAGGTATCCTGGGCTCCCAGATAGCCGGGATGGTAAGTTTCAATTTCACCCTGAGCTTGTTTTTCTTCTTTGGCTTTTTCCAGTGCAGCAACCTGGGCTTCAGTAAGGATAAAGCCTTCTTGTGCAACTTTAGCTTCCAGGGCTTTTAACCGCTTTTTAAAGGTTTCTAAATCATGACGCAACCAAACACAACGAACTCCTGCAGGTGAGATAAAAACTCCTTCTTTTTTGAGTTCGTTGGAAACACGGGTTTGCCCATAAGCAGGATTCTCAATGGCATAAGAAACTACCCTTTCTTCAATTTCAGGAGATGTCCTGTTTTTAACATTCGGCTTTCTCCGGCTGAGTTCCTTTAAGGCGATTTCTCCGCCTTCTTCGAATAATTCTTTGTAGCGATAAAAAGTATCCCGGCTATAACCTAAATACTTGCATGCAGTGGAAACATTTCCCAATTGTTCGGCTAATTGTAATAAGCCTAACTTACTTTTGATTAACTTTGATTCAGTATTTATTTCTGACAGTTTTAAAAGGTGAAACTTATTTGTTTTTGACAAACTAAATTTAATTCGTTTTGCCTTTTAACTGTCAGATTAAAGCGAAACTATTTCAATAAAGGTTTAGCAGACCTGTGTTCCCTGCTATAGTCTATCTGGCTTTTAAATTGCTAGATGGGCAATTATTTTCACAAAGCCCTGGCAATGTCATAAAGAAATTGGTGTTTCCGTATTTATCTAGCCACTACAATCTATTATCATGCAGCGCTGTAATTTAATATAGTGTACACAATTTATTGGATGGTAACTGAATAGGCTCTCGTTAATGGAAGCCATTGTTCTATATTTCTTGTTTCGCTGCTCTTGCTTTTCGCTGCTCTTGTTGTGCTTCTCTTTGTGCCTTTAATTCTGCTTCTTGTGCCTCTATTCGCTTCTGTTCTTCTGCAGCTAATAGGTCTTCATATTCTTTGGCCTTGTTACATTGATAAGTGTCGTTATATATTATCGTAATGATTTTGAAATACTTGTTATACTTTATCCCATAACGATTTTCAGGAGAACGCATTCTTGCATCCTTTACATAATATTCTCTTTCCTCTTCGTAGAAATTTGAAAGAATAATAGTTTTATAAAGCGAAACTTTTCTATTGTAACCTGTTGATTTAGTTTTCTTTAGCTCTCATTTTGCCGAAACTTTTCCCCTGCTGTTGATTTATTGAATATTAATGTTTAATTTGACAAAAGTCTTGTTTGTGAATCTCATAAACTTTTAGTTCCACGTTATTTGTTCCTTAGATAATCTTTCCCGTATCCTATAACATATTCATGAGATTTTCACAAGCACAAAATGAATATTTTAATAATGAATATATTACAGGTATAAACGTATTTTTTCGAATTATTTACAGTCTTGCAATCTACATGTAGTTATATATTCGTTTTCGCACAATTAACCTCCTTTTTGGATGGAAACATATTTAACTATATCGTTAGTAAGTATGATGGTGATAGATAAGTGAAGCATTTCACTTGTTGTTATTTATTTATAAACTAATGAAATATTTTATCATGAAAAAACTTATTTTAATCATGTTAGTATCTCTGATGTTTACTGCATGTAAAGAAAAATCTGAAGATTCCTTCCTTAGTCCTATTCAATTTTTAGAGCAAAGTATAATACTGCCGTAAATTCAGACCACAGGGTAAGTTTAACAAAAACGATTAAATTTACTCATTATGTCAACAACAAGAAAGAAACACAGTGCAGCCTTCAAGGCCCAGGTGGCCATAGAGGCAATCAAGGAACAGGAGACATTAAGCGAATTGGCTAAACGATTTGAAATCCACCCCCAGATGATCTCCAATTGGAAGCGTGAATTTATTTCCCGGGGAGCAGAGATCTTTTCTACCAAAGCGCCTGATGAAGAAGCTGTAAAACGGGAAAAGGCTTTGTATG